>Ga0335078_10000185_pt1 | contig 103889 bp, 54 predicted proteins | sample Lox_Sample_32_FD_206711 | JGI IMG/M metagenome (GOLD analysis project Ga0335078, IMG submission 206711) | Soil microbial communities from Loxahatchee National Wildlife Refuge, Florida, United States - Lox_Sample_3.2 | ecosystem: Environmental > Terrestrial > Soil > Wetlands | place: USA... | reverse complement strand
ACAGGGCTCTCGACGACAGAACGCCGAGTGAATTCGCCAGCCAGTACGCGGCTAGCCGCGTACTGGCTGAAACCTAAACCAGTCGAAGACTAACTTTGCAACTGGTACAAAAAGACTGGGCCCATCACAAACCCGAGAAACTCCAGCTATCACTGGATGAGAAAAACGGGGCAGGTCAATGGTCGCTGAAGTGGGAGAGCCGAATCCGTATAATGGCGCGAAAGTCAGGGCAATTTATGAGGACGCTTCGCGTGGGTGCTTTCTCTTATGTGGTGGTAACATCACAATCGCGCCAAAGGATTCTTTCGTGGAGGAATACTAAATGGCGCAGCACTTTGTGAAGGTGTGGGAAGGTGAGGAGCCGTGCGAGATTACCGTCGTTCAAAAGTCTAAGTCTGTTTGGATTGCGGTCGGTCAGCACATGGGGAAAGAAGTACGGGTGCAAGGGCGAACCGAAGGCAACGCTATTTCCAAGTGGCGCGACGCGGCACACTATAGAAGCAACTGAAAAACGCGTGTGTGTATTACGTGTGTGGAAACCGCTATTTTCGCGTTTTCTGCGTTTTGAGCCTGTGGCAAAATCAATAACTTGCGTGTTTTCAATATCAGGATGCATACCGACCCCCCTTCCCGGCACCAGCCTTGAACAATCGCGCAGGTTGTCCGGATTCTAAGCTCTGACGCTGCGCTGGCTGCCCGCAGTGATTCGCACCCTGCCGCTCAATCAGTCGTGACGGAATCGGTCATGCCGTTGTCGAAATTGGTTGGGCATCCAGTTTAGTATCCGGTCTAGTATGGATGAAAGGCGCAAACGCCGAGGCAGCGGAATCATTCTGCCGGCCTAGGGAGATCAACCCGGAGGATGCTCACGTATCACCATTGCGGCAGGAGAGTTCTGCCCTGTTTCGCGGCATGCCTCGCAAGCGGCGTTCTTGCCCTGGCTCAGGGCGCACCCACACCGAACTGCCCTGGCCCGCCATCGCTGGAGGCGCCGCTGCACGCACATCCCGACGCCAACGCCTATATTGCACTGGGCGTCTGGTTCGATCGAAATCATCAGTGGGAATGCGCCGATCGAACCATCCGCTCCGGGCTGAAAATTGCGCCCGGCTCCGCTCGTCTCAACTATCTCCTGGGGCTGGGCCTCTACTCGACAGGAAAAGCACGGGAGGCAATCACGCCTCTGCGGCGAGCCGTGGGCATCGATCCCGACGTGCTGCAGCCGCATTTGTTGCTCGGCGCTGCGCTGGCCGGCCTGGGCGAGAATCGGGAGGCTGCCGGAGAATGGCAGGCGGCACTCAAAATCGATCCTTCCTCAAAGGAAGCGCTGGACGGGTTGGCACGGAGCCTGATTGCCGCGGGAGATCCCGGCACGGCAATTCAGGCCCTGCGCTCTGCCCAGCTCGATGAGAAACTGACCTTTGACTTAGCCACCGCCTACAAGCAGGCGGGCATGTACGATGAAGCCGCCCAGGCGCTGAATCACGGCCTGGAATCGTTCCCGGACTCCGATGCCCTAACCAGGGCCCTGGTCACTCTGAATGTCGAGGAGTCTCATTTTGAGGCGGCAACCTTGCTGGCCGAAAAGATTGCGCGCACGAAGCCCGACGACCTTGAAGCCCAGCGCATCTATCTGCGCACGCTGGTCATCACGGGAAACGACGATGCGGCAGCACCGCTCGGCCGCAAGCTGCTGGCTCTGGCCCCGCATGACGCCGACCTCCTCAACCTGAACGGTCTGCTCGAGCAAAAGGCCGGTGACTTCGCGCCTGCGCGCCAACACCTGGAAGAAGCGGTAGCGCTGAACCCCAATGACTACAATCCCCGAGTGAACCTGGGCGTAGTGCTTGCCGAGCTTAAGGATGCCGCGGGCGCGCGGCAACAGTTCGAGAAGGCAATTGAACTGGGCACGGATGAGCCCCAGGTTCATTTTGAACTGGCCAAGGTTCTGCGCACGCTGGGCGATATGCAGGCAGCGCAGCAGCAACTAGCTCTTTACCAGCAAAAACTGAAGGAGAAATCGGACCTAGCGGTCGCGGTTTCAAAGGCCACCGAAGCAGCGGATGCGATTAAGTCGGGAGACAACTCCAAGGCCGCGGATCTGTATCGCCAGGCCTGCGCTGCGCAACCGCAGAATGCGGGCCTGGCTTTCCGTTTAGCCATGGCCCTGAACAGCCTTGGTGACCTGAATGGCGAACGCGCTGCGCTGGAGCAGGCCGTCAAAGCCGATCCTCATTTTGTTCTGGCGCAATACCAGCTTGGCTACATGGATTTCCAGGCCGGAGAGTATGCCGCGGCGGAGCGCCAGTTCCAGTTGACCGTCGAGGCATTCCCGGACAATGCGCAGGCGTGGATTTCGCTGGCCGCCACGCTGCGCGCCGAAATGCGCCTGGACGAGGCGCGCGCCGCGGTCGACCATGCTCTCAAGCTTGAGCCGGACAACGCGGCGGCTTTGGCATTGAGCAAGAAACTGGCTGAAGCGCAGCAAAGGCCCTAACGAGGGCGCCTGGAATTGAAAGGAAAATGTTGGCTGTGGCAAATCGGAGCCAAGGTGATGTGTGGACCCGCCGCCAGTTGCTCTCCGCCGCTCCCGCTCTTTTGGCTCCGGGACCGATCGCAACCCGGCTCTTCGCAGTGGATGAGGGGCGCAAACCGGCCGCGCCGTTCTCACGGTTCGTCGATGTGGCCCAGGCCGCCGGCCTGCGCGAAACCATCATCTACGGCGAGCCCGACACTTTCACCTACATCATCGAATCCATGGCCACCGGCTGCGCCTTCTTCGACTACGACAACGACGGCTGGATCGACATCTTCATCCTGGGCGGGCGCACCCTCGCCGCCATCCCGCCCGGCTCCGGCAACCGCCTCTATCACAACAATCGTGACGGAACCTTCACCGATGTCACGGCGCGATCCGGACTTGCCGATCCCGGGTGGGCGCAGGGTGTCTGCGTCGGCGACTACAACAACGACGGCTGGGAGGATCTGTTCCTCACTTACTACCGGCAGAACCGCCTTTACCGAAATAACGGCGATGGCACCTTTACTAATGTGACGGCTGAGGCCGGGCTGTTGCACCCCAGGGTGCGCTACAGCACCGGTTGCACCTTCGTCGACTACAACCGCGACGGCCATCTCGATCTCTTCGTCTCCAACTACCTCGAAATCGATCTGGCCACAGCCCCCAAGCCTTCGCTGGCCGTGTCCAACTGCAACTATGAAGGCGTGCCCACCATGTGTGGTCCTCTGGGCCTGCCCAAAGCGCGTCACTACCTTTATCGCAACAACGGCAACGGAACCTTCAGCGATGTCTCTGAAGCTGCAGGCATCTCCGCGCTGCGCGGATCATACGGCCTCACCGCACTCACCTTTGATGCCGACGAAGACGGCTGGCCCGACATCTTCGTGGCCTGCGACATGTCGCCTTCCCTTTTGCTGATGAACAACCACGATGGCACCTTCCGCGAGGAGGCTTTGCTGTGCGGCATCGCCGTCAGCGGCGAGGGCCGCGAGATGGGCGGAATGGGCACTGCTGTGGGCGACTACAACCTCGACGGCCACACCGACGTGGTAAAAACTCACTACTACAATCAGGCCAACGGCCTTTACCGCAACGACGGCAAAGGCAACTTCGACGATGTAACCACCGAGGCCGGCCTCAACAGGGAAACACGCTTCGTCTGCTTCGGCGCAGGCATCGTGGATTTCGACAACGACGGCGATCCCGACATTTTGATCACATCCGGCACGGTCTACCCCGAAGTGGCCCGCGTTTCCCCGCGCTTTCCTGCACGCAGCCCGCGCCTGTTGTTTCGCAACCAGGGCAACGCCACGTTTGTGCAGATGGGCGCAGAGGCCGGCCCCGATATCAATGCGCCCCATTGCAGCCGCGGCGCGGCCTTTGGCGATTTCGACAACGACGGTGACATGGACGTGCTGATCATGAACGTCAACGAGCCGCCCACACTGCTCCGCAACGACGCCCCATCCGGCAATCACTGGATCAAAGTTCGTCTCGAAGGTACCAGGAGCAACCGCAGTGCCATCGGCGCGCGCGTGCTGGTTCGCTACGGGGGCAAAGTCCAGGTGCAGGAAGTTTTGAGCGGGTGCAGCTTTCTCTCTTCCAACGATCCCCGCCTCCATTTCGGCCTTGGCAGTGCAACCACGGCCGAGATCGAGATCCGCTGGCCCTCAGGGCTGGTGGAGCGAATGCACGCTGCCGCCGACCAGTTGCTCACTCTTCGCGAGGGCTCCGGCCAGGTGAAAGGCCGTCCGTTCTGATGAGCCGCGCTTCCGAATCCCACGGAAAAGAACCTGATCCATTACATCGATTTACGCCGGCCGTTTGAGTTGACCGCAAAGAATCAGTCGATGTTGAGCCGGTCTAGACCGCCTCTTTCGCGCAGCTTCCGTTGCTTGATCCTGCTCTCCCGTTTCACCATCCAATAGGCCTCAATTTCCTCCAAATGCTTATTCCTGGTTTCGGGAATGAGAAGGAAAGTAAAAACTGCCTGGACAATGCACATGACTGCGAGAAAGGCGAACGTTGACGCCTTGCCGATTACATGAAATGCATAAGGGAATAACAGGACGACTATTGAATTGGCCATCCACTGGACCAGAACCGGGATGGTCATGGCCATCCCGCGCACATCGTTGGGGAAGATTTCCGGCACGAGCGTCCAGAAGACCGGACCAATGCAGGCGGAGAAAAATGCCAGGTAAGCCAGAATCAGCACCAGAACCGGCATCCCTTCAAAGCGGCCCGCCAGGACACAGAAGACGAGGGCGCTCAGTGAGAGCGCCATCCCGATGGAGCCGCCTATATACAAGGGCTTGCGGCCATAGCGATCGATCATGTAGAGAGCAGCGAGGGTAAAGAGCAACTCAACCGCGCCGATGAGCAGCGTTGACGCCAACGCTCCTTCAATCTTCCATCCCGCCGATTGAAAGATAACAGGGGCGAAATCGACGACGGTATTGATTCCCGAAACGTGAATCAGAACCGCCAGTGCCATGCTTGCCGCGACCGCGCGCCGCACTCCGGGGCGAAGCAGTTGGCGCCAGCCGCGATCTCCGCGATGCCCGGTCGCAAGAATCTCTGCCAGCACAGCTTCAGCCGAGTCTGCGCCGCCAATTCGTTTGAGGACGGTGAGCGCCTCTGTTGAGCGACCATGAAGCGCCAGAAACCGCGGCGTCTCCGGCGCCAACGCGATGAGAATGAAGAAGACTATCGAAGGCAAGACGCCGGTCATGAACATCCATCGCCAATTGTTTGCGCCGAAGTCGCGCAGCAGGTAGTTCACTCCATAGGAGACACAAATCCCGAAAATAATCGAGAGCTGGTAGAGACTTCCAAGCCTGCCGCGAATCGAAGCCGGAGCGATCTCTGCGACATACATAGGCGAGAGAAGAGAAACACCACCCACCGCGAGGCCGCCCAAGAAGCGCGCGATCACAAACTCAGTAAAATGAGGCGCCCAAGCCGTGGCAGTGGATGTAACAGCGAACAAAACGGCGTCGGCAAGCAAAAGTCTCTTGCGGCCGTAGCGATCCGCGATTCTGCCCACCAGAAAGCTACCCACCACGCAGCCGAACAGCAACGAGCTGAATGCCCAGCCGAGGCCAAAGTCAGTCAGCGCGAATTCATGCGCAATGAACGGCCCTGCGCCGGTGATGATGGCAACATCGAAGCCAAACAGCAGACCGCCCAATGCTGCTGTACAGGCCAGAAAGGCCACATAACGCAGGTGAATCGGTTGCCCCTCTCGCGTACATATCTCAACTGTCGATTCGCCGGACACTTAAGGCTCCTTGGGCTGCGATGCGCACGCGGCTGTGCTTGCCTGGCCAAAACACAGGCAGGCCAGATCTTTCAGCAGGATTGCCTGAGCATATCGATCGCATTCTTCCTGCAGCCGGCCTGACGCATCGGGGAACAAGCGCGCGTAATAGTGCCTGCCCGGCAGCAGTTCCGGGGCAAAGATGAGGAGATCTCCCGTGCCGGCGCCGCGCAGAAAGCCCGCCATTGCCCTCGTCCACAACTCTTTAAAATGCTCCAGATAGTTGACCGCGCCATGAGCCTGCACCGGAGGCTTGGAAAAATCGGCGCCGATCGGCACCTGCATGCAGCCGGAGCTGGCGATGCGGCCGTGCAGGAAACCGGTTCTTTCAAAAATCGGATCCATAAAGTCGAGCTTCTCTGCCCAATTTCCGTAGACCAGTTCCTGCCCGCAGTAATAATGGCTGAAGTCTCCGTTGAAGCGGACCTCGGGAAATTTCTCCGCTATCTTTACGGTGCGCCAAATGTCCTGCGTGATGGTGGCACGGTGGGTCTCAAGAAAGACAGGGAGTCGATGCCTTTCGCGGGCGGCAAGAATCGCTTCAACCAGGCGGAAGATCTTGTCGTCTTCTTCAATGCCCCAGCCGGCGTGCACGGTGATGCACAAATCCCCGCGCGTTGCGTGCTTCTCGACCACCGTGTTCGCTTCTTGCGGCGTGTTGATGCGGTCCAACCCGCAATAGGGCAGCAACGCATAAGCCGGCGCCGGTGCATCCGTCGTGAGCTGGACGCCGGCGAAGCCGTCTTTGGCAAGCTGCTCGTAAAGCGCCAGGTCTTTGACGTCCGGCCAGCTGGAGTTCGCCGGCAAATCCCTCAGCGTATCCAGATTGAGAAATACGCGCAGCTTGGGCTGTTCGCGGGAACCATCGTTCAGGAACCTCGATTGTGCAGACATCGCGCATCCATCCTAGAATTCATCAAATGCGATCTGGCATTGCGGCACGCCCATCTTCTCCAGCATTCTGGTGCAGGCCTTGATCATCATGGGCGGACCACATAAGTAGAATTCAACGTGCGCCGGGTCTGGATGCAGACTGAGGTATCGATCGAAGACCACCTCATGAATAAAACCCGTATGCCCCGACCAATTGTCCTCAGGGAGCGGCGAGGAAAGAGCCAGACGAAACGTGAAGTTGCCATGAAGTCTGGAGAGGCTCTCAAAATAATCCTCGTAGAAGATCTCCTGCCTGGATCGGGCGCCATACCAGAAACTGATCCTGCGTGAGCACTTCTCGGTCTCCAGCAGATGGGACAAGTGAGCGCGCAGCGGCGCCATTCCCGCTCCGCCCCCGATATAAACCATCTCGCGCTGAGTCGGCTTGATATGAAATTCTCCAAATGGCCCGATTGCCGAAACGGTGTCGCCCGGTTTCAGATTAAACACGTAACTCGATCCGACACCCGGCGCACAGTCCTGCCCTGGCGGCGGGGTAGCGATGCGGACGTTGAAGCGGAGCGTCGATTCGATCTCCCGGTTGCTGGCAAGGGAGTAATTATTGCGCCTTCCCGGCAGGGGATTGCGCGCCACCAGGTCGAAGAGATGATGGCCCCTCCACACCGTTGCATAGGGCTCGGGGATATCAAAACTGCGAAAATGAATGGCATCGTAGGCCGGAATTTCAAGCTGCAAATAGTCTCCGGGCGTAAAGGCGACGTTTTCCGTGCCATTTGCCGGCTCCAGGATTAACTCCTTGATGAAGGTTGCCACGCTGCGGTTACTTATGACGCGAAACTGCAAGTTCCGCGCCGCGCGCGCTCCGGCTCCGCCGGGCCGCATGCAGTTGATGCGCACTCTGCCGTCACGCTCTGCCACCGGATACGTGGCCAGAGCCCGGCAGACGGGAGCGCGGGCCGGAGAACCATCGACGAGGTTGAAGCGGCCGTTGTGCTTCGAGCACTCGATCATTCCTCCGATCAACAATCCCTCGGAAAGGTGGGTGTTTCCGTGCGTGCAGACACCGTCCGTCGCGAAAAGGTTGCGGTCTTCATCGCGGTACACGGCAAAGGTCTTGTGGCCGTGATCGAAACGGAGAATGTCATTCGGCCGCAGCTTTTCAACCGGGCAGACATCGATCCATCCATCTGCATCGGGGCCGGCGGCCGAGATGAGAGTCGCTTCCGGCCGGCTTCTGTGCCCTTCAGGCAGCCTGCGCTTCACGTGATACGCGGGGTCCTTCACTTGTCGAAGCAGAGTGGGGGCAATCTCACGCCACGCGGACAGCAGACTCGGATACGGTTCGGGACAATCGTCCTTCACCAGGGCGTGAAGGCTGGGCAAGGCGTGATAGGGCACCAGTGGGAACATGTGGTGCTCAACGTGATAATTCATGTTCCAGTAGAGATAGCGATGGATCGGGTTCATATACACCGTTCTGCAATTCAGACGGTGATCGAGCACATTTTCAGCAAGACCGGCGTGCTGAGTGAGTCCATACGTGACCAGAAGCCATGTGCCAAAGAGGTTGGGTAAACCGACAAACAAGATGGGCAGAAAACTGTGAGTCAGCACCGCAAGCGCAATGGTTACGAGATAGATCGCCAGATAGATCCGTGCCCTCAGGTAGATCTTTGGAAACTCCGACTCCGGGATGAATGTCTTTTCCTCGTCCGCCATCCGTCCCCAGCAGTGCTGAAGAACCCGCCGGAAGTACTTGGGATAAACTTTGAGCTCGAAGAAAGACATCACAACCGCCTTCAGGTCGGGAGGCCGGGGGACGGCGATCTCCGGATCACGGCCGACAATGATGGTGTCGCTGTGATGGCGCGTGTGGCTCCAGCGCCAGACGACTGATTCACGCAGAACCATGAACGAAGCGATTTCGTACAGAAGATTATTCATCCAATCGGTCTTGAACGCGGTCCCGTGTCCGGACTCATGCCAGCGCGAATCGGAAGTCGAAGCATAGAGCACGGCGTAAGCAGCATATGGAAGCATGAACCACCAGGAATGGCGGAGGAGAAACGCCGCGTAAGCAAAGCCAAGTATCAATGCGAACCAGAGAATGGTGTCACGAATCGCAGGGCCATTCCTGCGCTGGAGCAGTCTGCGCATCGTCTCCCGGGGCACCGCACACTGATACCAGTCAGCTTCGGCAAGCCCCTTTTCGATGGCCAGGCTGGCATTGACTCCGGTGAGACTGTAGTCGAATTCAATGCGGGATGGGGAAGAGACTGGAACCGTGCTTGCCATGCTCAAACTCCCTCCCGGGGTCAGATCCTCGTACATCGAGGGAACCGCCATCGCCCCCGGCTGGCTATTTGCTAGATAACGCTGAACGCAAATTCCGTGACATCGCTTCGCAATTGACCTGGGCGTAAAAGGATGTCGCCCATCGCCGGGTCGTTGGCCCCGTTGGGATACCCCTCGCATTCCAGGCAAACGCCGGCGAAGCGCTCATAGAGCTTGCTCTGTTTTCCTGCCATGGTTCCGTCGAGTCCAGAGCCGGTATAAAACTGAAGGTACCTTGCTGTTGTCGAAACCGTCATGACTCGCCCGCTTGGCCCATGCATCAGGCGCGCTGCGGGCACCAACCCACATGAGCCTGCTTGATCAAGTGTCCGGCGAATGCGATAAAGGTCTCCGTGATTCCGGAACAGTTGCGGAATCGCATCTCCCAGCTTCCGCAGGCGCCGAAAGTCGTTGTTGCAGGTTACGCTTGTGAAGCCTCCAAGCGGGGTCAGATGTTCGTCTACGGCGACAAATTCTTCGGCATGGACCTCCAGCTGATGTTCGGCAATCGAACCCGAGCTGTCGCCGCCAAGGTTGAAGTAGGGATGAAATGTGAGGCTGAGCGGTGTGGTGCGCTCGCTGACGGCCTCGCTTCGAATGCGGAGGACGTTCTCCGGAGTGACTGTATAAGTCACTGACACGCTCACCGATCCCGGATAGCCCTCTTCGCTATCGGGGCTGAAACATTCGAGGCGTAGCGACGGCGCATGCTGCGATTCATCAAGGGATGCCACCCTCCAGAGCTTTCTATTGAAGCCTTGGAAGCCGCCATGAAGATGATTGCGCCCTTCGTTTCGCGTCAGTTCATATGTATTGCCGTCAAGGAGCAAACGGGCGCCTGGAATCCGTCCCGCGACCCTGCCGATCACCGCACCCATGTATGCCTGGTCATCCAGATACGACTCGATCCGATTGAAGCCCAGAACAACATCGTCGAGGCGACCATCACGCCCCGGCGCGAGAAGCTTTCTGATGATTCCGCCGTAGGTGATGATCTCTACGACGAGACCGCCCCACCCGCTGATTGACCACGCCTCAACGGACTCGCCACCAGGCAAGTGACCAAAGGGTTGTGAAGACAGGGAAGCGACTGCCATAGTCGAAATCATCTAAACCTGAAAACCGGACACCGCGCCACACGCCCCTCCCCTGCGTTCGCGCTTCGCCGATAATGCCGAAAGCAGGCGGTGGTTTAAGACGGGCCGCCTGCTTTCACCTGAAGCAAAAGTCAGAACACAACCCGCAATCCCTGTTGTATCACGCGTGGAACATTGGCCTGGCTGGTGATGGTTCCAAGAGAGCCGCTGGAGGGAGTCACGTTGGGCGCGCCGAATTGCGTATGGTTGAACACGTTGTAGGACTCGCACCGGTACTGGATGGTCAGGCCCTCGCGAACATGGAAGTCCTTCAAGACCGATGCATTCAGGTTGTTGGTCGGATCCTGTCTCCCGAAGTACAGCGGGAAGGTGCGGTAGTTGTAATTGTCGGGTTGCTGGTTGGTGGGAGCGAAGAGCGTTTTGTCGACCGCCGCGGTGTAATTGCGCGGGCGGATTTGCAAAGCGGGGTTCCATGCCGTGCCGTTGGCAAAATAGGGTTGCCCACTGCCTCCGGGACCGCCCCATTGGATCGCGGCTCCTGAGAGATAGGTATAGATGGCGTTGGCGGTGAAACCGCCCACAAGAGCATCGACGAGCGTGTTGGCATGGTTGAGCAGGAGATGCCCGCGGCCAACCGGGAGCAGGTAGGTGGCAGCGACCGAGACGTGCGTGGGAAAGTCGGAAGCATTTTCACCATAGACCATCGGCCCGCCGATATTGACCTGCGAAGTGGTGAGATTGTGCGACCACTGGTAGTTGAAATTAACCGTGAGGCCTTGCGAGGTCCGCTTTTCGACGCGCACCGCGAGTTCGCTGGCCAGGCCGCTGGCGCCGGGAATCAACTGCTGGCTGACGCTGCTGAATTCAGGATATTTCTGAAGAAGGGTGAACTTTGAGACGGTGGAGGATGTCGCGAGCGTTCCCGTTTCTCCGGCGAGTCCCTTGAAGGGATTGGTCACGCTCGACTTAAGATTTGTCTCTGTTGCGGAATCGAAATTCGGAAGCTTGCTCAGGAACGGCAATTGAGGATCCTGGCTGACGGCGTCGGTAAATGTACTGTGTACAGAGTGCGAGCCGATGTAGCCGACCTGGACCATGGTGTTGGGGCTGAGCGCATATTGCACGTCGAGATTCCAGCGCTCAGCATAAGGCCCCTTCAGGTTGGGCGCGCGAATACTGATGGACTGGCCGAGATAGGTGTTCACACCCAGGCTGGATCCAGTCGGTGAAAGAATCGGGTTCGACGAAGGGAAGGGACCGGAAAGACCTCCGGCGGGAGTCAGGTAGTTGTTGGTTGTGGCCACGTACGACATGGTGGAAGAGAAGCCGTAGGTCTGCGGCGTGTAGTAGTCGTTGTAGGGGCTGAAAAAGAGTCCGTAGCCGGCGTGGATGGTTGCCTTGTCGCGGAACAGCGGAGGTGCGAAGGCAAGCCCAAGGCGGGGATTGAAGTACATGGCCGGCGTAAAGTACTCCACTCGACGCGACGTGTTGACACCCGCGAACTCCAAACCGCCGGTGGCATTGAACGCGGAAGTGGGCAGCTCGGGGAAGGGATGCAGCGCATATGCGGTCGCCGCCGGGCCAGTGACCTCGTTGGTCTGCGTTGGATCGAACCAGGACGCTTTGTCGTTCGATTCGGTGATCGAGCTTTCGGATTCAAGCCGGAGTCCCGCATTGACCGTGAGCGAACGCGAAACCCTCCAGTCATCCTGGATGAAGCCGGCATAGTACCAGCTGTTGTATTGCGGTTGAGGATTGATGTTAAAAGATCCCGAGGTGGGGATGCCGAGCATGAATGAGGCAAAAGCCCCGCCATAGGTGGGATTGGGCGCGCCGGTGCCGGCCGTCAGGAAGTTGGGGGCGAAGGCGAAGCTGCCGGAGGTGGCGCCGCTGCTGAGGTTGACACCGTTCACAATGGCATTCGACGAGTTGCCGATATTGAGGTAGCTGTATTTGTTCGAGCGGAAGTCAATACCGAGCTTTAGCGTATGCGCGCTGCGCACAGCGGTGAAGGCGGAGAACAGCGAGATGGTGTCGAAGGCGCTTTGCGTTGAAGGCAGGGAGCTGAGCTGCTGGTAGGAATGAGCCGACTCAGAGAAGCTGACCACGGGCATGGCATAAGGGCTGCCGGGTTGGTCGAGATAGCTGGGGAACCCCAGGTTGGTGGGATTGAAGCCACTGCTGCTCAACGTCCCGTTGGTGTAGGTGCGCGTCAAGCCTATGCGTGAATCGACGGTATAGCGGGGCGAGAAGGTGTGGATGTAGTCGACCACGCCGCCCTGGTGCACGGTGTAGGTAATGGAGCCTTGCGAGATGTTGGGAAAGAGCTGGCTCGAGGTGTTGATGTACTGGCTGCGATGCGTTTCAAAGAAGAACGCATTGTTCTGATTGAGACTGTAGTCAATGCGCCCGGCGTTGGAGGTGTAGTTGAAAATGGTCGGGTAGCTGGCGGAGTAGTTACTGTCGCCATCGGCGTTTCCGGGCACATTGGACGCAGGATAATAGTTGAGATACGCCGTGGAGACGGGATTAAGCGTAAGCCCGGCATTGGTGGGGCAGTCTGTAGCGGAATACGCGCTTGCAGCCGATCCGAGACAGTTATGCGGAATGGCGGTGCGCACCACGCTCGAGCCGGACATGGTAGCCGTAAACGGATTGTAGAGCTGATAGGAGGAACCGAGCGCGAGCAGGCCCGCAAAGTCGCCGGCGCGCTCTGCCGCGGTGGGAACCGTGGTAACGGTGATGTTGGGCGTGGAGCCCTTGAACCCTTCCATCGCGAAAAAGAAGAACAGCCTGTTGCGGCCGTTGAAGACCTTGGGGATCCAGATGGGACCGCCGATGGCGAGGCCGTACTGGTTCTGGCGCGAAGCGTATTGCTTCGCAGTTCCTGCAAACCAACGCAGGGGCGCATCCATGGCGGAGATCTGGTTGAACTCAGAGAGCGCCCCGTGGAACTGATTCCCGCCCGCCTTGGTGATCACATTGATGGTTCCGTTGGAGGTATCGCCATAACTTGCGTCGGATTGAAAAACATCGACGCGGACCTCGGCCACCGAGTCCTGGAGAGGGCTGAATCCCGGGAGGCGGCTGGAATTCTGCATGTTGGGGATGCCATTCATCAAATATTCGTTCGACTGTGAGGCGCCGCCGCCGACGGAAAAGTCGCTCATGGCCGAGTTGTCGAAGGGGCGTGCCTGGATCACAGAGTTCTTTTGCTTGGGGATCACGGCATATTCCGTTTTCGCCAAGCCCAGCGGAGCGCGGCCATTTTCGGGCAGGTTGGCAATTTCTTCCGGCGCCAACACCTGGCCCGAAGTGGAACTGGCGGTCTCAAGCAATGGCGCGTCGGCCACTACGGTAATCTGCTGCGATTGGCTCCCGACTTTCATCGCTATGTCGAGTCCCAGCTTGTCGCCCGACTCAAGGGTGACACCACTGCGGGTATAGCGCGCGAATCCGGCAGCGTCAACCGTGATCTGGTAAGTGCCGGGCAAAAGGAATGGAATTGTGTATTGACCGACGGCGTCGGAGGTAGTTGACGCCTTGACGCCAGTGGCCATGTTGGTGGCGGTGACTCGGGCATTTTGAATCAGAGCGCCTGAGGAGTCCGTCACTCTTCCTGTGACGGTGGCACGAAACTCCTGTGCATAAGCACAGACACCGAGGAAGACCAGAAGAAACGAAACGAAATGCTTCACAAAGAGCCTCCTGTATGCTGATTGCTGTCGTGCGGGGCAGCCGGTTCGATTTCTTGTCGATCGCGATTCAGGCGGTTCCATCGGCCTTTGAAGTCAGGCTGAACGGAGGGCTTCCCGGAACTGCCACGCGCGCTCATCTCCCGATCCTGCGTGGCGCCGTTGGGAACGTGATTGTCGTTCCTCGTGCAAAGCGCTCCTGTCGTTTGCGGCGCCAGGCGACCGTCTCGGGCTGGCTCGTTGACGGCTCGTTTGGGGATTTGCTCAGCTTGCAACTTTATCGAACGCCGCTGAAAAACAGCCGCACAAGAAAAAGGGCCCCCGAGAACTGACAAAGTTTCTCTAATGGACAAAGGATCAGCAATACACAAACATGCTGTTAGATATAAAATCTTGCTCTAGCTGGACAATGCTCCCCGGCTGAACAGGTGCCCCCTGCGGCGCGTTCTTTTGAGCCTGAAGGCGAAGGAGTCTTATGCCTCCGAAAGGAAGATTGCCCTTCGATCCTCGAGCAGCAGGATTCGAAGAAGAGACGAAAACATTTGAAGAAGCCATCTTTCATTTCCTTCCTCTTGAAGATCGGCGTCGATGGGTGCAGTCGAATCTCTTTGCGGATCTCACCGTCTTCCAGGTGGGCTACTTCAAGCGAGCCCACGGCCATGCCGTTGAGCGAAGAAGCTTAGATGAGGGGATTCTCATCTACTGCGTGGCTGGAAAGGGCAATTACTCACAGAACAATCGCACCTGGACCGTGCAGCCTGGCGATCTTCTGTACTGTTTCCCACGGACACACCACATCTATCGGTCGGACGAGAATGATCCCTGGACGATTCACTGGATGCACGTCTCGGGGCCGCGTCTGGCGCTTTATAAAAAAATGATCGGATTTACGCCGCTATCGCCCATCGTGAAAGTGGGTGTGCACATTGAACTCATCGAGCTGTTTCGTTCTTTGTACGACTTGTATAAGCCGGTGAATGATGCGGCGCATCTCGCCGCTATCCATGCCTGCGCGCAGCATATTCTGGCCTGCATGGTATTGGCGCAGAGGCCATCCAGCAACGAATCGCAGTGGGAAGGCGAGATTCAGTCGGTCCTCGGTTTCATGGAGAGAAACGTCGATCGGAGGATGCGGCTTAAGGATTTTTCAGAGCATCTGGGGATTTCGCCCTTCCACTTTTCGCGCCGCTTCAGAGCCGTCACAGGAATGCCGCCGATGAAGTACTTCATGCATCTGAAGATCAAGAAGGCCTGTTTCCTGCTTCAATCTACTTCCCTGAAAGTGAAAGCAATTTCCCGCGATCTAGGCTTTGATAATCAATACTACTTTTCTCGCTGCTTCAAGATCTGGGTGGGCTGCTCGCCGCAGAGCTACTGCAAGGTGCGTTAGCGATTGCCCGCAACCAGAAGTCCCGGCGCGTTCATGCCAGCGGCGCCGTGATCCAACACTCCTCATTGACGCACCAGAAAGCAGACCCTATAGTAGCGAATTGTCAAGGCGTGCGCATGGCAGCTTCGAAGCCTTGCATGTGAGCCAAATTCGTCCGGCCGCTCCTTGACGCAGGAACGTGTTCAACACGAGAAAGCAGACCCCTCTTGAAACCTATGTTTGCATGCCTCTGTTCATCGATAGCAGCCGGTTGGCTGGTGTGTGGTTGCGGGGCTGTCAGAGCGCAGGACTACCCTTTCTTCCATATCACTCATCAGTATGCCGATCTGGATGCAAGAAGCATGATCGGGCTTCCCATGGGCAGCCACAAAACCATCGTGACGCAGGACGGCCAGCTCGAATGGTCGCAGTGGAGTCTGGCGCGCAAGGGACGCGCGGTACTTTTTGGCTTCAGCGATCAACTCGATGGGGCGCTCGGTATCCATTTGAGCGAATGGGAGGGAAGCCAGGCCAAACCGCTTGCGCCTGCAGGCCAGCATCTGCTCGAGATGCGTTTTCCGTTTGTCGTCACGGAATGGAAGGGAGACCAGCTGAGCGCCGAGGAAACTGCGTTTGCGGTTGCCGCCGGTGGGCGCGGCATGGACGTGGTTGAATTCACAGTGTCGAATCCCGACCGCCTGCCGCACACGATGGAATTGAAGCTGGACGGCAAGCAGCGAAACCTCCCGGCGTTTGCCGGGACCAGCCAACTGGCGACGCGCGACGGATACTTGTTGGCAACGGTTGAGCCGGCCGACAACGTGTCGCGGCAATTCGACGCGAACGATGATCTGAGCCTGGTGCAGCAGCGCACCGTTCCGGCCAATGGCTCCGTGACTTTCTGGATCAAGCTTCCTTACGAACTTCGCATTGCGGATATGAGCAGCCTTGCGCCAGAGGGCGCGCCAACGCTGCTCGGACAGGCAAGCCAGGATTGGGAGAAGTTCTGGAGTGAGGGCACGCAGATCCGGCTGCCGGCTCGCGAGAAGGAACTTTCCGATTTTTATCAGGCCTCCGTTGCCTCTATCGTCATGCTGACGGAACGGGATGAAAACGGCGAGCTGTGGACGCTCGACGGCCCGGCGGAATATCGCGAGTTCTGGGGGCGGGGTGAATATTTCCAGGCGCGCTCAATCGAATTCGCAGGATACCTTCTCATTGCGCTTGACACTGTAAGACACACATTCAGTTTGCAGAAGGAGGACGGCGAGTGGGACTGGCCGGTGACCAGCGGCTGGCCTGCATGGGACAACATCGGGGGCAACGCAGGCTCAGTGTGGAACTACTATTTGTTGACGCGCGACCGGGCATGGCTGGAGAAATCGTATCCTCACCTGGCCGCTGCTGCGGAATGGATCAACCTGCATCGCGAAGAGAGCATGGTTGCCCAAGACGCGCCGGAGGCCGCGAGGCCGATTCATCGCCAGATTCCGTGGAGCTGCACGCCGGAGACTTCGCCGCCGCTCAAGCCGGGAGAGAAGCCCTATTGGTACGGGTTGCTTCCCTGGAGTTACGGCGACAGCGGCTTGCCGGAAGGGCATCCGTTTCCGCACAACACCTGGGGACTTTACGCGGTCAAGATTGCGGAGCAGGCGGCGCGCATTTTGGGGAAACTCGACGACGCCTCGCGTTTTGCGTCTGATTACGAGGACTACGAGAACGATTATTTCAGCGACATGAAGCGATCCATCGCCCTGGAAAAGGACGACGCGCCGTACCTGCCTGCCATGCCCACCGACCCGGGCGCCGGGGTATCGCAGAGCCTGATCGCCGTTTATCCAACGGACCTTCTGCGCCCCGAGAACTTGTGGGTAACGAATCTCCTGGAGCGAATGCGCAAGGACGAACTCGAGGGGCTGCCCACGCATATGGCATGGATGGGCGCGGGGGGCGTATGGCCCAGCGAGTCCTTGAATGTTGCGGAGACCTACCTGCGCCGCGGAGATATTCCCAAGACCGTGAGCCTTCTGATGGCAACCCTCAATCATACTTACACCACAGATACATTCCGTGAAGAGATCAAGGTGAACAAGAGCCTGCCGGTAGCATGCGCAACCGGAGTTTCAAAGGACGTGCCGGACGGATACGGGACCGGCGATATGCCGGAGGCGTGGGGCCCGGCCAACCTGATTTTGCTGCTGCGCGACATGATGTTCTATGAGGACGGCGATTCCCTGCACGTGTTCGCGGGCATACCTGCCGACTGGATTGCGCCAGGCGAAAAGCTTTCCATTTCATCGGCTCCCACCACGCTGGGTGGCAAAATTTCGCTCCATCTCGATTATTCGGGTGCCGGGAAGATGACGCTCGAATTCGATTCCACGGTACATGTGCCCAGGGCGATCATCCGTTTCCCACTTCCCGTGGATGCGAAGCTGCGTTCAGTCACCGTGAATGGAAGAGATGTGGGCAGCTGGAGTGGAAACACTGTGGAGCTGAACAACCTGGATGGAATCCAGAGAATTCAGGCGGAATTCTAGAAGAGCGGCCGGACCTTCCGGCTTTCGCCTTTCTCAGGCTTTTCGGAGGAATGAAGTGAATTCTTCCTTTCGTTCCACAAAACCCGCGAATCGGCGTGAGTTTTGCTCTTTGGCCGGTGCAACCGTTGCGGCTGCCTGCTTTCCCCGCTCAGCGTTGGCCCAAAGCGCGCCGCCGGCGGGCGAGGCGAAGTTCACCGGGTCTCTGGCTGTGGACGAGACTGCGCCGATCTGCACCTTGCCGCTGGATTTCACCGGCCTCAGTTACGAATCGGCGCAGTTGGCGAATCCTGATTTCTTTTCGGCCGGCAATACGCTGCTCATTCAGTTGTTTCGCGAACTGAGCCCGCAGGGCGTGCTGCGGCTGGGCGGCGGCTCGTCAGAGTACACCACATTTTCGGAGCTCGAGCCCCAGGGCCCTCCTCCTTTTGAGACGTTCGGGCCGGACACCAGCAAGACCGTGAAGAAAGGGACGATCACTTCCGCTCTCGCGCTACGCAATCTGCGCGCGTTTCTCGACGCAGCCAACTGGACGTGTCTTTATGGACTGAATCTGGCGCAGGGCACGAAAGAGAACGCCGTCGCAGAGGCTGAAGCTGCGCACCGCGTCCTGGGGCCGAGACTGGCCGCACTGCAGATCGGAAACGAGCCTGATTCCTTTGGCCACTTTCGCCAGCGAACGTGGGGGCCGGAGGATTACATTCGTGAATGGCTCGCGTTTCACGATGCGATTCTCGCCCGCGTACCCGGCGCAAGGTTTGCCGGGCCGGACATCTCGAACAAGCTCTCGTTCCTTACCGCCTTCGCCGCGATTGCGCCTCAACACCCGGACATCATTCTCCTGACAGATCATTACTACGCGATGGGGCCGGCGGGAAACCCTGCGGCTACGCTGGAAAACCTGCTGCTTCCCCAACCTCGGCTGACGACCCTCAAATGGGACAATGTGCCCGTGATTGAAGATGCTATGCACACGACCAAGCTGCCCTTCCGCATATCGGAATGCAACTCCTGCTGGAACGGCGGCATGCCCGGCGTTTCCGATGTCTTCGCCTCCGCGCTCTGGTGCGCCGACGTCATGCTGCACTTTGCCTCGCTGAAGCTTTGCGGCGTGAATCTGCATGGCGGAGGCAATGGGATCTATTCGCCTATCGCAGGCAGTCCTACTGCGGGATTCAGCAGGCGCCCCGAGTTCTTTGGAATCCAATTCGCGCAGCATTTTGCCGGAGCAACGTTGCTTCGCGCCGATTTGCGCTGCGACAGCGACCGGGTAACGGCATACGCCGCACGCCGTTCCAGCGACCGCGGCGTGAGTATGCTCGCCGTGATCAATAAGAGCGACAGCCCCGTCGCGTTGCGACTGCAAGGCGGTCTCGTGCAACACAGCCACTGGCACGGCATGCAACTCAGCGCCGAATCGCTCGAGGCGAAGAACGGCATCGCGTTCAAGCCGATCCGCAGCCATCTCTCCTCACACGGGGTTCTGGAGATTGCGCCACACAGTGCCGTTCAACTCAGTCAGCCACAGAGCGCCTGAAAACGCGCTGGAGATTCATGGCAAGAGTATCTCGCCGCAAAGCCGCGGGACCATCAACGAATCGTTGCCGAGGCCGGCAACGACGCTAAATTCTTTCATCGATCACTGGAGGATTCGCGTGAAGCACGCTCTGCTGTTTCTTCTATTCATACCTCTGGCCGCGGCTCAACAGCCAATCACGATTCCCGGGTCCGGCGTTTACGACTTTCACTCCAAAATCAACGATAGCGACTACAAGCTCTTCGTGATTGTGCCTAAATCCTACGATGCGAGCCCGTCGCGGCGTTACCCTGTCTTCTACCTGCTGGATGGAAACGACACTGCGACCATAGCGTGGCTCACGCGGTCGCGTCAGCACTCCGACAGTGAAGCCGTTATTTTTGTGGGAATCGGATACCCTGAACCGCTTGCCGGTCCGCCGATTCCTCTTCCCGGCCAACCGGCTGTTGCCCCTGCGCAACGATCCGCCGATTACGCGATCTACAACACCACTGAACCATGGAGCCCGCCGAAGGATAAAGGCGCTCCGGTGTTCCTCGACGTGATGGAGCGGGAAATTATCCCTTATATCGATGCGCATTATCGCACCGATCCTGCGGAGCGCGCTCTTGGAGGGCACTCCTTGGGCGGCCTTTTTGCCACCTACGCTCTTTTTCATGACTCAGGCACCTTCGAGAAGTTCTGGATCGGGAGTCCAAACCTGCGCTGGGATGGTTCGATTTGCTTTCAATACGAAGCGGAATACGCCAAAACACACTCCGATCTGAATGCGCGGGTGATCGCCGATGTAGGCGGCCAGGAGAGCAAAACCTTCATGCGTGATCCGCTTTTCGCGATGATGAATGCCGTAAAAGCGAGACACTACCCGCACCTGCAATGGAAAACCATGGTTCTTCCCAACGAGGATCATGGAGCTCTGCCTGTCGCGGGCATGCCGCAAGTGTTGGATTTCCTGTTCGGGCCGCCGCAGGCGGAGTTGTCACCTGAAGAGAAAGCCGCGATTGTTGGCGCTTGGCGCCTGCCGCAGGGAAACATGGTTCGCTTCAGCGACGAGGGCGATTTGCTGTTCGCCACCGGTTTGCCGTTTCTCAGCAATACCGATCCTGCACGAGAACAATTCATCACACCCATCGCCGGCAATCGCTTTCTATTGAGGACAATGCTGGATATGACTGTGGGCAAGACCGCTACGGGCGAACCGCAGCTTACCATTCGCAAGATGCGCAGCGACGACACCGTGATCGCCACGCGTGAAGACCGGTGAGCTGAGATCGGAGAATCACTGCACGATTTCGAACCGAAATGCGATCAGCCACTAAAAGATCGCATCGAGCCTTCCAGCTTAATACAATAGGGCAAGTCTGCCATATCAGGTTGCCGCGCCGGAATTTTGCAGATCAATGCTTCCTCAGTCTGACTGAAGTCCACCGGCCGGTCTCCATCCACCAGAGTGACGCGGCGAATGTCAGCATTGCCTTTCCTGAAAGTGAAGAGCCTGGCTTCGAAGCCCGCTGCACCGTTCTCGGGCACCATCAGGCCGGCCGCATACAGAGCGCCTTGATTGATGGTGAAGCGGAAATCGGACGGCGTGGGCGGCAAGGGATATTTGTTTGGAACGCCCGCAGGGATGCCCATTCCTGTTGGCCATCCGCGCCACTCCTGGGGTGCTTCTTCGGGAACTCCAGGCCCCTCACCGGGTCTGATCCAGGCCTTCGAACCGTAAACAGCCTCGCCATTTCTACGCAGCCACTCGCCCATAGTGAGGAGCGACTTCTGCTGATCTTCGGGAATCGAGCCGTCCGCCATCGGGGCAACATTGAGCATGTAGTTGCCGCCACAGCTTGCAATCGTGATCAACTGCCGAATCAGCGCGGTGCCATCAAGGACGCGCAGTCCGGTAATGTAGCCCCACGAGTTGCCAATGGATGTATCGCATTGCCATGCGCCGGGATAAACCCATTCGGGCGACCCGCCCATTCCCTCTGTTGCTTGCACGGTTCCATAAAGATAGGCCCATTGCTTTGTGCAGAGGGTGGTTTGATAGCCCGCTTCGTGGGCTCGGTTGTAAAGGTAAGCGGCGGCGCGCAATTTGATCGGGTCGTACTCCCGCGGATTCACTCCGTTGTCCATGTACAGCAATTCCGGATGGTATTTATCGACGAGTTCCTGAATGCGGGCCAGCCAATCGCCCTGGAAGGCAGGACTGGCGTTGGGGCCGTTCATGTTGACATCCTGAATGGGAGGGCCATAGAAACCGGCGTACTTTGGGTCGAACTCGTCATTGGGCACACCGGGAGCGGGATACATGAAGGTGTGATGTTCCATCCGGTGAGTCGAGCATCCCCAGATCATGTTCCGCTTGCGTGCAGCCTTTTCGATCTCCCCAAGCAGATCGCGTTTAGGCCCCATTCTGCCGGCGCACCAGGGAGTAATGTCGCTGTCCCACATGGCAAAGCCGTCGTGGTGCTCGGCAACCGGGCACATGTAGTGGGCTCCGGCCCGCTCAAAAAGCTGTACCCATTCGTCGGGATCGAACCTGGTGGGATGAAAAAGAGGGATGAAGTCTTTGTAGCCGAACTTGTCCGGCGGACCGTAGTGCTCGGTATGCCATGCCACATCGGTCGTGTACATCCATTTTGAATACCATTCGCTCTTATGGGCGGGAATGGAATACAAGCCCCAATGAATAAAGATTCCGATCTTGGCGCCATGGAACCATGAGGGCAGATGATAATACTCCCGTACGCTGTGCCAATCGGGGAGCATCGGCCCCGGCAAATCCGGCTTGGGCACTGCGTAGGCATCCGGCGCACCTGCGGGAGCTCCGGTTTGCGCCAAGAGCCGGCCGGGCACGGTGGCGCTCAAAGCGGTAGCGTTCGCCAGCAGCGCCGAGGTTTTCAAAAGCTTGCGGCGGCTCCAGTTCTGATAACGATTGATGGTCATGGCAGGCGCTTTCCCTCCGGGGCGTATTCTCAACTTTACGCTTTCTTCGCCCAAAATTTGATTCATGATCAAAGATGGGGAAACGGACAATGAAGAATTTGTGGAACAGGGCGTTCGCCGGCCTGGCGGCCGGCTTGGTTATTGCCGGATTGTCAAATAGCCTTCAGGCCGCTCAAAATCCGGCGGCGCGTACGGTGACAATCGCAGTATCGCCGTCAGGAATCGACGGCGCGGCGGGCACGCCCGATCATCCATTTCGAACGCTGCTGCGCGCCCAACGCGCCGCGCAGCTTGTGAATGGCCAGTCCGATGTTGTAGTCCAGTTGGCCGATGGCGTGTATCGACTGGAGCAAACGTTGAGATTTACGGCGAAAGATGGCGGCCGCAACGGACACCATGTTCTGTGGACTGCAGCGCCCGGGGCCCATCCCATCGTTTCCGGCGCGATCAAGGTCACAGGATGGCGGTTGTTCGATAAGGGGCGTGAGATTTACGTGGCCGACACACCGCGGCTGCTTGACAGCAGACAGCTCTGGGTAAACGACAGCCTCATGCGGGTTGCGTCAATCGAAATTCCGCGCTTCCAGGTGACGTTCACAAGAGAAGGAATTCTTTTGAAGGACCCGAAATACGACGATCTGGCCCGCCTTCCTGAGCAAAACCGGCTGGAAGTGAAGGCGACAGGATTTTTCACGATGCGTATCTCGCCGGTGGAGAAGATCGACGGCCGAAAGCTGGTGATGAAACAGCCGGCATGGGACAACAATATTTGGGGTTACGACACCATCGATACGCCGTACCATCCTGAGCAGGCTCATCTGTATCTCGGCAACTCTTTGGCGTTTTTGTCGCAGCCGGGACAGTGGTATATCGACCCGGCGAAAGGTAAGCTCTATCTGCGGCCGCCGGCGGGAGCCGATGTCGAGCATATGGACGTGGAACTGCCGCGTCTCCCGGTTTTGATGTCGGTTGGGAACAGCCTCAACGCTCCGGTCGAGAACCTGGAATTCTCAGGCATTCAGTTCTCTCACACAACCTGGCTCGGTCCTTCAACAAATGAAGGCTATGCGAGCCAGCAGAGCGGATCCTTCTTAACCGGGCGCGCGGCAGGCTATCCGTCGGATCCGCTAGTGTCGTGCACGCACGGTTGCACGAATTTTGAAAGCGTACGCAACCAGTGGAATCAGATGCCCGCCTCGATCCAGGTATCGGCAGCCCAGGCCATTACCTTCGATCGGGATGTATTTGCTCATCTCGGACAGTACGCACTGGGCATAGGCAACGATTCTGACGCCACACTTTCGGGAACAGGTCTGGCCACCAGTGACATTACCATTACGGCCAGCGTTTTTACCGACGATGCGGGCGGAGCGATTCTCTCCGGCGGCGTCAGGCGCAACGCGCATCATCCTCAAGACCCGAAGCAGACGAACAGGCTGCTGATTGTCCGCGATAATCTCATCCAGGGCGTGAGCAAGGATTATCTTGACAACAGCGCCATCCTCAGCACCTACGTCGCCGGCGCCGTGATTTTGCATAACGATATTTCCGACGTGCCCTATGACGCGATCGACATCGGCTACGGATGGGGCATTCAGGACCCCGGTGGAAATCCAAATTACCGCGTCTACATGCATGGCTATGATTTTCCGCAAAACCTGGTCTACGAAACGCCAACCACACATCGCGATGTGGTGGTGGCGAACAATCGCATCCACGATGCGAAGCGGCTGTTCCACGACGGCGGCGCGATCTACAACCTGTCGGCCGGACCGGGAACGTTGATTACCGAAAACTACATCTTCGACAACCATCATCAGATTGCTTTGTATCTCGACGAGGGCTCGCGGTACATCACGGTGCGCAAAAATGTGGTCCGCGATTCCGGCAGCGAATGGCTCAACATCAACACCGTGCACCGCGCGTATCCGCTCCGGATTTCACCGGATAACACCGCTATCGACAACTGGCACGACAGCAGCAAAACCGGCGGGTTATGGACCAACTACCAGAACGATCTCATCTTGGACGATCACCTGGTAAGCGATGACAATTGGCCTCCCGAAGCACAGCGAGTCATGAGGAATGCAGGGATCGAAGCATCCGCTGCGCCGGTGGAATATGAATCCGCAAAGCCTGATTCGTATGCCGCGGATAGTCAGTGATGGAGCAGGCGGCTGATCAGGTCAGGTCCGGGAGGTCGAACTCTCCAAGTTGGAGTGGGTAGACGCCGTGCTTGCGCACCAGGCGCACGACATAATCGTAGCTTTCGCCGGAGACGTTGGATGGAACCGAGTGATCTGACTGAAAGATGAAGCCTCCGCCTTTTGCGGCGTTCAGTTTGGTCAGTACGGCGGCTCGCAGTTCCTCTTTGCTCGCTGCAGCCCACAATTGCACGTCCATGTTGCCGCAGAATCCGAGACGATGGCCGAGCCTGCGTCGCAGATCGACGGCATCGAGGCCTGCCTTGTATTCCAGCGGATTGTAGGCATCCACGCCGATTTCGATGAAGTCCTCGAAGATGCGGCTGACGTTTCCGCAACCGTGGTAGATGACGGGAAGTCCCCGGCTGTGGCACTCGTCGATCATGGCTTTGACGCCGGGCTTGAAGTGCTGCCGCCAGAAGGCAGGCGAAAAGATCATGCCTTTCTTGTAGGCCACGTCGCCCCAGATGATCATGCCCGCAAGGCGGCCCTGCGCGGCCTCGATCTGCGCGCGAACAATACCCAGGTTGAACTCATGGAGGCGCGCAACAAAGCGGGCGATGGCGTCTGGATACTCGCCCATCCACAGCAAGACGTTTTCCGTGCCAATGATGCGCCAGATCATCTCGTGGGCCTCGCACGCGCCACCATAGACGGGAAAATCTGGGTATTCAGCCGCGACGCGATCGACAAACGGCGCCAGGTTGCGCTCGAAGCAATCGCCCACGCCATTGATCTGATCGTCGCCGGCGCGCAGATAACGGCGTTCGTCGCAGGGGTCGTCGAATTGAAACGCCTCCATCTTTTCAATGGTGTCAGTGTCAAAGGCCACGAAAGCCGGCATGGGGAGATCGAGTCGTTTGCGGATGGTGGCGCCGAAACCGGTGCGAACCACGACTTCATTTTCCTGGTCGCGCAGAATCTCGAAGGGACGGATGAGTGGGTCCATGTTGGGCGCCACAACGCGCCAGTCGAGGTCGTAATAGCGGTAGATGTCGGTGTCCTTGGCCAAACCGAGTTCATCGCGCCAACGGCTGAGGAAACTGCCCCAGAAAAAGTCGCTGATGGGCACGCGGTCCGGCTCTTGATGGCGCAGCGCCCGATTCATCCGTTCCAGCTTGGTGAGGCAGTTTGCGGTTCGCTCCATTTTTCGTTCCCCTCAATAGGCGGCCAGGGGTGGTAGTTCGACCGGGCGCTGGTGGTGGTACACGTGCCATCCCATGTAGCGCGAAAGCGCTTCGGCCACCGCGCTCGCCGTGTGGCTGCGGTTCATCGCCGCATGATGCTCAAACCCGTTCTGGCAGATCACGTGCATTAAGGCGGGCAGTCCTTTTACGCACACCACGGCGCGTGTGCCAAATGTGTTGAGCGGATCAGCCGTGAATTCGCCTTCGCCCACGTAGGCCGTGATCTGGCCTGTCAGATCGTCGGTGCTGACGCGCCCGAAGGTTACGGGCCCCGGTCCGGTGCGGCCTTCAAGCGCGCCAAACGTGTTCTCTTCGCCCAGCGTTGTGCCCAGGATAGGCGCTGTCGCGATGCGAATTTCCGGCAGAAAATCCTTTGCCCAGTTTCCGCAGTGAAAGAAAACGCACTTTTCAGGATCGTTGCCGTAGTTATTGTTCCAATCAACCAACGCGCTCGGCGTTCCGCTTGCGAGCTGCAACGCGTACATGCCTACAACGCCTGCGATATCCACTTCGCAGGCCGAAGGCAGCATCTGTTCGCTCATCATCGACATGATGGTGCACACATTCACGCCAAAATTCTTTTGCAGCGAGCTCCAGCATTGGATCGCCGTCGCAGTAATCGAAAGCGACTTCATCCATTCGTCCACGACAAGCGCGAACTTCGCCATCTTCGCGATGGCTTCGTCGGGCGCCTGCGATGAATCAGCGTACGAACGAATCTGTTCGATGCGCTGCCGCACGCGCGTGTCGTCATCCGAAATTCTGGCCGCGCTTCCGAAAACTTCTGAAAGATCGATGGTATTTACCGTAATTCCGGCCGCTTCGAGCAGCTTCTCACTGAAGCGCGTGGTATTGAATGCATTGGGGCGCGCACCGACCGCGCCAATGCGTACGCGGCGCAATCCACGGACCACCTTGCAGGTCTGGATGAAATGCGCCAGGTCCTCTTTGAAGCGCGGATTGAGAACAGCCACGGTGTGATCGCGCGTGAGCGAATACCTGATGCGATACTGCCGCAGGTTGTTGCAGACCGAGATCTTGCCGCAGTAGGCATCACGCCGCCTGTCGAGCCCGAACTGATCGAGATCGTCAGGACAGGCCTGAACCAGCACCGGAACGCTGCTTTCGGCCAGTCGAATCGAGTCGGCAACGCCCTTCTCGTCGCCGAAGTTGGGCAGGCAAACCAGAATGCCCTCGATGCGGTCGCGATTCCACCGCAGCAGGTCGCCGCACTTTTGCGCATCGGCCCAGGTCTCTACCGCGCCCAGTTTCGATTGCTCCGGCGCAAGCCATACGGGTTCGATGCTCAGCTCGCCGAACAACTTGATCAGATCGCGACGCGCCTCGGAGATCAGCACATCGGGAAAGAAATCGCGATTACCGATAATGACGCCAAGACACGTCGCGTTCGCCATAATCTCACCTTACCTTTTCAAAATCCCGATAGTCGCCGCTATTCGCCTGCGTCACCAGGTCACAGGGAATGATCTGCTCTTCCCGCCTTCCCATCGAGCCAGTCTTCAAATATTCGTCCGCCTCGTCGACAGCGAGTTTTGAAATGTAGACGGCCGGCTGCAAAGCCGTCGCCTGAATCTCGCCCCTGCGAATCGCATCGACAGCATCAGGGCTGCCATCGAATCCGACAATGCGAATCTTGGTGAGCCCAGCCGACTTGACCGCGGCTGCCGCGCCCAGGGCCATGGTGTCGTTCCCCGCAATGATGCCCACAATTTCTCCGTGCGCCTGCAGGATAGTTTCTGTCTTCTGAAACGCCTCAGACTGCGACCAGTTTGCCGATTGCGCCGCCACGAGCTTGAGCCTGGGAAATTTGTCCAGCACAGCATGAAATCCCCGGGTGCGCACCTGTGCGTTGGTATCCGATTCGCGTCCCAGCAGCTCAGCGTAATCGCCCGTGTCATTGAGCACACGCGCAAATTCTGCTGCCACCAACCGCGCACCCTGATCGTTATCTGAAATAATCTGCGCCTTTGCGATACCTCTCGCCTCGATCTCCCGATCGATGAGAAATACTGCAATGCCGGCTTTGGTCGCTCTGCGGACGGCGGCGATGGAAGCGTCGGCCCCGGCATTGTCGAGAATCAACACCGCCGCGTTGGATGCAATCGCAGCATCAACCAGGTTGTCCTGGCGGTAAGCATCATCGTCGTGCGCTTCTACTCGCACCCGATAGCCGAGCCCCAAAGCCCGGGCGGAGGCGGCATCTGCCTCTGCCTTGAAGAACGGATTGTCTTGCGATGGGACGATGATAAAGATGAGCTTTCTGCCCTGGTCGGCGCGATGGCAACCGTTGCAGGCGATCACAGCCAACGCCGCGAGAGCCATGGGCGCGAACCGCCAGCGCGGCATCAACGTCCCCCCTCGAGATAAGGCAGCAGCTTCGACTGCAGCCGCACCTGCGCCTGATCGAGTCCGACTGCCAGCACGATCACAACTCCTTTGATGACCATCTGCCAGAACTCCGAAACACCCAGCATGACGAGACCGTCAGCCAGAACGCCAATCACGAATGCACCGATCAGCGACCCGGTGACCGACCCGCGCCCTCCCATCAGCGAAGTTCCGCCCAGCACCACCGCCGCGATGGCATTCAACTCAAAGGACTCCCCTGTAGCGGGATGCGCAGCCTCAAGCTGCGAGGCGATGATGAGACCAACCAGCGCCGCGCAGAAGGCCGAAAACACATAGGTCGCAAGTTTAACCCCGGGCACGCGAATCCCGGCCAGCCGCGCCGCCCGTTCATTGCCGCCCACCGCATAGACATGGCGCCCGAACGGAGTTTTGACGGCTACGATCCAGGCGACGACGAACAAAACCGCCATCATCCAGACCGGACTGGGCACATGCAAGATGAAGCTTTGCCCGAAAGCCGGAAACGCCGCATCGCCGTGTTCCGCGGCTCCCAGATCGGGGAACGTCTTTCCATTTGAAATCAACAAAGCCGCGCCGCGTGCGATGTAGAGTGTGCCGAGCGTGGCGATGAAAGGGGCCACTCCGGCTCTGGCAACAAGCCATCCATTCAACGCGCCGACTACCAGGCAGACGCAGATCGAAAGTAGAATGACAATCGCAACCAGCGGAAAGTGCGCAGACCCGCCGACTACGATTCCCTGCGTCAGCAAGTAGCCGGCGACCATGCCGCCCAAGCCGGCAATTGAACCGACCGACAAATCAATTCCGCCGGTCAGCACGACAAACGTCATGCCGATGGCAAGCAATGCTGTAATCGCCACGTGCTTGGTCAGGATAGAGAGATTGTTTGTCGTAAGGAATTCGGGTGCGAGCGCAGAGAACAAAACCAGTAAAGCCGCAAGCACCAGAAAGGCGCGCGCGCGCAACAACGCGAGAACCGCGCGGGCCACGGATCTGAAAGCTCTGCGAGTATGGGGAACGGCCTCAATCCGGTTGGTCATCGCGTGCTTCCCGGCGCTGAGATTGGTTGAGATGAGTTGCCTTCCCTGCCGATGGCCGGGCTCGCCGCCGCAAAGAGCCGTTCGTCCGTCGCATCCTCGCGTGTAAACTGAGCCGCGATTCTGCCCCGGCACAATACGAGCACGCGATCAGCCAGCGCACGTGTCTCTTCGATTTCAGATGAAGTGAAGATAATGCTCAAGCCTTTCGCTGCGAGCCCGCGCAGAATGCTGTAGATCTCCGCCTTGGCTCCGACGTCCACACCGCGCGTTGGCTCATCGAGCAGCAAGACCTTTGGCGAGCACATGAGGCAGCGCGCCAGAAGCACTTTTTGCTGATTCCCGCCTGAGAGCGTCGTGACCGGCTGCTCGAGGTCCTTCGCGGCGATGCGCAACTCGGCGGCGATTTGCCGGACCTTCACCGTCTCCCTGGTGCGCGCCAAAAACATACCCCGCTTGGCAGCGGCCACGACGTTCTCGCGAATCGAAAGATCGGGAAACAGGCCGTCGCGTTGGCGATCCTCCGGCAGCAGCGCGATTCCCGCGCGAATCGCGCTGCGCACATCTTTGATCTGTATGGCTCTGCCTGCGATTGCGACTTCGCCGCTGTCCATCCGCCGCAAGCCGGCAAGTGCTTCAAGCAACTCGGTTCTCCCCGCGCCAAGCAGGCCGTAAATACCGAAAATTTCGCCCGCATTCACCGAAAAGCTCAAGTCGTACAGCGCCGCCTGTGCCGCCTCCTCACCCGCGGATGAATGGAGCGAGAGATGCTCAACCACGAAAGTGCTCTGCCGCACCATCGCATCTCTCTTTCGATCGATCTCGTAAAAGTCAGCTCGCCCCGACATTCGCTCCACGATCCATTGACGGTCCACTTCTGCGCGGCGGGCTTCGCCCACCACGCGGCCCGACCGCAGCACCGTGAACTGATCGCCGATGTGGAGAAGCTCGTGGAGCCGATGCGAAACATAAATGATGGTGACTCCCGATCGCTTGAGGCCGGCGATCACCTCGAACAGGGATTCCGTTTCCGCGGTTGACAACGCCGAGGTCGGTTCATCGAGTATGAGGATCTTCGAACCCTGATCGAGGGTCCGCGCAATTTCAACCACCTGCCTGCAGCCCAGCGGCAGTCTCGCAGTTTCTGTTGCAACATTCATCGGCATGCGCAAGCGCCGCAGCGCCTCATCGGCGCGTGAAGCTTGCCGTGTCGCATCGACAAAGACCGCGCTCCGCCTCAACTCCCGGCCGGCAAAGATATTCTCGCTGATGTTCAAGTTGGTGAGTGCGAGCAACTCCTGGTGGACGATGGAGATGCCTTGAGCCGCTGCGTCGCGCGGCGATTCCAGTTGGATCGCTTTGCCCTCCAGCAAGATTTCGCCGTCGTCGGCCGATTCGACTCCCGCAAGAATCCGCATCAGCGTCGACTTTCCCGCGCCGTTCTCGCCCATCAGCACATTCACCTGGTTGCGGTGCGCGCGAAAGGTCGCACCATCGAGCGCGATAACGCCGGCGTAGCGTTTGGTCAAATTGCGTGCTTCAAGAATGACGCCGGGATTGGGTAAGCTGCTGGCGCTCATGCGGCCGCCTCCGCTTTGAGCCGCGCCCGCCGCACAGCGAGGCGCCAGGCGTCGCGCAGGCCTTCGCGCTGGGACTGGCTCATCTTCGGCTCGAACACCTTTGCTCGATTGGGCAAGACGGCCAGTTCTTCGAATCCGCGCCACCAACCCAACGAGAGCCCGCCGAGCAACGCCGCACCGCGCGCCGAAAGGTCCTCCTGCAGCGAACGATGCACCGGCCGTCCGATCAAGTCTGCCTGCACCTGCATCAACGCGTCGTTACGCGTCGCTCCGCCATCGGCCCGCAGCACAGGCAACTTAACTTTGGCTGCGCCCTCCATCGCCTCAAGAACATCCGCAACCTGGTGCGCAATGGCATCGACAGCAGCGCGCGCCAGATGTGCCGCCGTGTGCGAGCGTTGCAGGTTGCATGCGACACCGCGCACAGTTGCGTCCCAGTGGGGGGCGCCAAGTCCTACCATCGCGGGAACCAGGATCAATCCTGCCGCGTCCGATACCGTAGCCGCCAGCGCCGCAGTATCGTCAATTGGGTTCTTAAGCCCGAGGAACTCGCCGACCCACTGCACGGCCGCACCGCTCATGGCAATGTTCCCCTCAAGTGCGAAGTGCGCGCCGGCGTCACTCGACCACGCGACGGTTCGCGCCAGATTCTGGCAGTCGCTCACCAGCCGCGGCGTCAACATCATGAGCGACGAACCCGTGCCGTAAGTGGCCTTCACCGTTCCGGCCTGGTAACAGCCGTGCCCTGCCAGCGCAGCGTGCGAGTCGCCGATCATGGCAACGATCGGAACCCCGGCCAGTTCTGCAACGGCTTTGCATGTTGCAAATACACAGCTCGATGGTCGCGCCTGCGGCAGCCCTTGGCGAGGGATCCGAAAAAGTTCCAGCATCGTCGGATCCCAATCAAGATTGGCCAGATTCATCAGAGCGGTGCGCGAGGCATTGGTATGGTCGGTCGCGTGCACTTCACCGGCGGACAGGTTATAGAGCAACCAGGCGTCGACCGTCCCGAGCAGTGCCTGGCCAGTCTCAGCCATCGCGCGCAAGGCCGGATCCTGTTCGAACCTCCAGGCCCACTTGGTCGCGCTCACAAGCGGATCCAGCGGCAGCCCGGTTGTTGCCTGAATGATTGCGGCTGACCCGCGCACTCGCTCGCAAACAGGCACCGAGCGACGGCACTGCCAGGTAATGGCATTTCCAATCGGCTCGCCACCCGCCTCTGATCCCGAAGCAGCGCGTTTCCACACCACGGCGGTCTCGCGCTGATTCGTAATCGTAATGGCTGCGATGGTAGAGTGCGACAGACTGGCGTGCCGCGCGCACTCCGCCATCACCTGGACGGCGGAGCGCCAGAGGGCAAGCGGATCCTGTTCCACCCATCCCGCACTGGGTTGAAAGAGCTCGACGGCGGTAGAAGCCCGATGGACGATTTCGCCTTCGCGGTTGACCAAAAGAGCCTTGGTGTTGGTGGTGCCCTGATCAACCGCCAAAATCCATTCGCGGGCCATCTACGCCTCGTTCTTCAGCAAATCCTGGGCGGCGCGCTCAATGCCGGCCGCCGTCAATCCAAAATACTCCAGCAGGAACTCTGCCGTCCCGGTAGGCGCGAAGGTGTCGGGCACGCCGAGGATACGCATCGGAGCGGGATGTTCCTGTGCAACGACTTCCGCCACCGCGCCCCCCAATCCACCCCCTGCGAGCGCCTCTTCCGCGGTCACAATACCCCTGGTGGTCCGCGCGGCATCTACAATCGCGTCGCGGTCCAACGGCTTGGGTGTGCTCATGTTCAGCACGCGAGCCGAAATCCCCCGCGCCGCAAGCGCTCGCGCCGCATCGAGTGCGCGGCAAACAAGCAGTCCACAGGCAATCACGGTCACATCCGTGCCGGCTCGGAGCTCCACTGCCTTTCCGAACCGGAATTGGTAGTCGACGGGGTGCACGCGGGGCACCGGCACGCGCGCAATGCGCAGAAACATCGGCCCCTGATGCACCAGCGAATATCGCATCGCCGCCGCCGTCTCGATGGGGTCGGCCGGCACAACCACCACAAGATTCGGAATCGCCCGCATCCATGCCAGGTCCTCGATGGAATGATGCGTCGGCCCGAGCTGTCCGTACGCCAATCCAGGCGACATCGCGCAGAGCTTTACATTGAACTTCGAATAGGCAAGGTCGACCTTGATTTGCTCCATGGCACGAGCGGTGAGAAAGCACGACGCTCCGCAAACGTAGGGAATCATGCCTCCGTTGGCCAGACCCGCGCCAACACCCAACATATTCTGCTCGGCGATGCCCACGTTGACAAAACGGTCAGGAAACTTCTGCTTGAAGTTTTTCAGTTTTGCCGACGACAGGGAATCATTGGCTACGACGCACACACTCATATCGGTGGCGGCCATCTCTTCCAACGCATTCATGTAAGCATCGCGGCAGTCGAACAGTTCGGCTGCCGGCCCTGCGGCCTGTGGCTCAGTGCTCACCAGGCAACCTCCACGCCCAGCTCCGCGGCAGCCGCAGCCAACTGTTCCTGCGTGGGAACACCGTGATGCCACGCCGGTTGATTCTCAGCAAATGAAACCCCTTTGCCCTTCATGGTCCGGGCGATCACGCAGGAGGGCTTGCCTGGCTCGATCGGGAGGCTGCCAAATCTTTCCAAGAGCACCTCGGGTGAGTGACCATCGATCTCGGCGACCGCGAAGCCGAACGCCCTGAACTTCTCCGCCAGCGGCTCCATGCGAATGGTTTTTTCGGTGAAGTCTCCCTGCTGAATGCGGTTGCGGTCGACAATCACGGTGAGGTTGTCGAGCCCATACTGCTGCGCGGTCATTACCGCTTCCCAGTTTGAACCCTCCTGCAATTCGCCGTCTCCGGTGAGCACAAACACGCGCCACGATTCCTTCCGCATCCTTGCAGCCAGCGCCGCTCCCACGGCCACCGGCAATCCGTGCCCCAGCGGCCCGGTATTCGCCTCAACGCCCGGCAGCTTGTTTCGATCCGGATGGCCGTTCAGCATCGACAGCGGGTCCATGTAGGTTTTGAGCTGATCAATCGGAAAGAACCCACGCGCGGCCAGTGTGGAGTAATAAGCCGCTGCGCCGTGGCCTTTGGACAGGATGAACCGATCGCGCTGCGGCCAGCGGGGTTGCGAAGGATCGGCGCGCAGTACGCCGCCGAGGAAAAGCACGGCCAGAATGTCGGCCGAAGAAAGGTCCCCGCCGGTATGGCCCAGCTTTGCGTGGTGGTTCATGGTCATCGCGCTCAGCCGGATCCAGTTTGCCTTGCGAAGCAGCCCTTGTGCCTTTTGGTCGATGGTCCTAAGTTCGTCGAACCCTGGCTCAGACAATTCCGGTGCTCCCTCTCTGGACTACGCTGCAGACAATTATCAACCGCCGCATCGTATCGGTGCGATCCCGGCCCGTCAACATATTTCACGACGCACCGACTCGATCGGAGATTCAGTCATGCGGGATGCAGCGGGGCCGGCTGGCGGCTAACCCGCGACGGCCAGGGGGAATGAGGCGGGTGAGAATCGAGCTTGCGAATTCCGAGGATCGGAATATACTCTAGCGCCTGCATGCTGGACTGAGGAGGGACGACCGTGGCCCGGCGCGGAAACAACGAGTTCACCGAGATTCTTGATCAGGACAACGGCGAATTTGCCGACGAGCGCGACAGCGCGCGAAATGGCGACCGCAATGAATCGCAGACCGTCCTGCGCGCTTGTGAGGTGCTCAAGGCATTTCGCCATCTTGGCGAAGAATTGTCGCTCATCAGCGTGATGGAGAGAACCGGCCTTCCCAAGACCACCACGTTTCGGCTTTTGCGGACGCTGATTCACGGAGGACTTGTAGAGCGCGTGAGCGCGGGTGTTTACCGAAACAGCTTCGGTCCGGTCAGAGCGCGTCCCTTCCGCATCGGCTTCGCCACGCAGGGCGACACGGAGTTTGCGCGCGAGGTGACGCGCAGCATGGTCACTGCTGCGGCGCGGGAGCATGTACAGCTCATTACCCTCAACAACCGCTACAGCGCTCGCAAGGCATTACGCAACGCCGATACACTGATCCGCGAACGCGTCGATCTGGTCCTCGAATTTCAAACCTACGAGCGCGTCGCACCGGTCATCGCATCCAAGTTTCTTGCGGCTAACGTACCGGTCATCGCCATAGAAGTACCGCATCCCGGCGCCACTTATTTTGGCGCAGACAACTACAAGGCGGGACTCATCGGCGGCCGGGCGCTTGGCCGGTGGGCGCGCGAGAACTGGGACGGCAACGCAGAGCAGCTGGTGCTGGTCGAGCTTCCCATCGCCGGTTCCCTGCTGGAACTGCGGCTTTCCGGCCTTGTGGATGGCTTGCGCGCCGAGCTGCCCAAGATTGTTGAAGCGCCCCTGGTCCGGCTGAACGGCCGCGGAAACTTCGAACAGGTGCTCGACGTCCTGCGAAAGTATCTCCGCCGCCGTGGCCCGCGCCGCACGCTGGTGGGCACCGTGAACGACATTTGCGCGCTGGCCACGCTGCGCGCTTTCGAAGAGGCTGGCGCGTCACAGCAATGTGCGGTGATGGGCCAGAATGCCTTGCGCGAAGCTCGCGCGGAATTGCGGAGACCGGGCACCCGCCTGGTGGGATCCGTCGCCTACTTCCCTGAGCGTTACGGCGACGAGTTGATTCCGCTGGCTCTGAATATTCTGCAGCACAAACCGGCGCCCTCAGCGATCTTCGTCAAGCACCAGCTGCTCACGCCGCGGAATGTCGACCTGGTGTACCCACTGGATGAGGCGGTGCCGAGGGTCGCGCGAAAACCAGCGAGCGAGCCGGAGAATTCCGCATTGCGGAATCAACGGACGTAGATGTTTGGTTTTCCGGACCCGCCGGAAGGCGTCGTAAAGTCACAGAGAGGCAAGAGCTCGGGGCCATGCGATCTGACGTCACACGAAGAGAGTTCCTGGCAGGCGCCAGCGCGGTTGCGATCGCCGCCGGCACCCCTGTCGCTGCTCTCACTGCGGCGCGCGATCCGCTCGCCGAGTTCGATTACGGCTCAGTGCAACTCACCGGAGGGCCGCTCAAGCGCCAATACGACACCATCCGCGCGGCCTATCTCGGGCTCGACAATGATCGTCTGCTCAGGGTTTATCGGGAACGCGCCGGTCTGCCCGCCCCTGGAGAACCGATGGGCGGTTGGTATGGGCGTGACGGGTTTGTGCCGGGGCACTCGCTCGGCCAATACATTTCGGGTTTGGCGCGCATTGGACGCGCGACGGGCGATTCTGCCTGCATGGCGAAGGTGCACGCTCTTGTGGATGGGTTCGCGGCCACTCTCGGCCCCAAGGACCAGTGCCTCGCCGGACCAAACGCCGAAACGGTATGGCCCTGCTATATCCTCGACAAGCACCTGACCGGCCTGATGGACGCGTACGGCCTGGCCGGGATCGCATCTGCGTGCGATCTTGTCCCACGCGTCTTTCACGGCGCCCTTCCCTACATTCCCGAGCATGGACACGATCGCATCGGCAAGAAAGATCCTCCCTACGACGAGACCTATATCCTGCCCGAATCGCTGTTTCGCGCCTTTGAATTGACGGGAGAGCGAGCCTTGAATGAGCGCGCGCTCGCCTACCTGCTCGACCGCGAGTATTTCGATCCGCTCGCCCGCGGCGAGGACGTGTTGCCCGGCCGTCATGCTTACAGTCACGTGATGGCGCTTAGTTCCGCGGGCAAGGCGCGACAGGTTCTTGGCGACGACAAGTACCTGCTGACGATGAAGAACGCCTGGAACCTGCTCGAATCCACACAGCAGTATGCGACCGGCGGCTGGGGGCCGAATGAAACCTTCATCGAGCCTCACAAGGGAGAGCTTTATGCCAGCCTGAGCGCAACCGCCGACCACTTCGAGACCCCTTGCGGCTCCTACGCAGCCATCAAGCTGGCGCGCTATCTTTTGTGCGCAACCGGAGATGCCCGGTATGGCGATGGCCTGGAACGCGTGCTGCTGAACGGCGTGATGGCCGTGAAGGAACCCGACACGGATGGAGATTATCCCTACTACTCGACCTACGGATCGCGAGCGCGCAAGGTCTTTTATGCAAGCAAGTGGCCCTGTTGCTCCGGAACGCTGGTGGAGGGCGTGGCCGACTACGTCAGGAACATCTACTTCCGCGCGCAAGACGGTGTGGCTGTTAATCTCTTTGCGCCTTCGCAGGTGACGTGGAAAGAGAGCGGCGCAGCGGTCACGCTGACGCAGGAAACGGAGTACCCGCTCGGCGAGGCAGTCAAGTTGCGCATCGCCTGTGCGGCTCCGGTTGATTTTGCCCTTCAAGTGCGAATCCCGCGATGGATCAAGGCAACGCCGCAGTTCCGGGTGAACGGCCGGCCGGCGCCTTTCGGGCTCAGCCGCGGATTTGCGGCTTTGCGCCGGCACTGGGCAGACGGCGACACGCTTGCCTTTGAACTTCCACAGCAGTTTCACGTCTCCGCGATCGACGAATTGCATGCAGAGACCGCTGCCATCGTGCGCGGGCCACTGGTCTATGTGGAGTTGAATCCGGCGGAGGGCGAAAGCAACCACGCAGACCCTGATGCGCTGCAGCCTGCCACTGATGCGCCGGGGGTTTTCTCAGTGCGCACGGGCGCGCGCACCCGCGTCTACGCACCGTTCTATTTCGTCCGCGACGAAGAATACGCCATGTACTCCCGGCGCAGTTAGAGAGAGAGGCTATGAACAGCGAGAACGCGCCGACGTCACGAGTTCTTGCCCGCTACTGGATCGAGACCGCATTTGCGCTGGAGGATGCGGCAGCCATCATGGCCGGCGAGCAGTCGACGGGAACCTTCGTGCGCGTGCCCGGCGAGACTGACGAACTGCGCGAGAGGTCGGCCGCGCGTGTCGAGCAGATTGTGGAACTGGGCACAGTGGAAACGCCCTCGCTGGCGGGTTCCGGCCTGCCGAAAAAGCACGCGGGCCGCATCGTTCGCCGCGCAGCCGAGGTCAAGCTTTCCTGGCCCATCGAGAACCTTGGGCCCTCTCTGCCCAATCTTCTGGCGACGGTGGCCGGCAATCTGTTCGAGTTGAAGCCTTTCTCCGGATTGAAGCTGCTCGACGTCATGCTGCCTCCGGCCTTCCTCTCCGCTTACCAGGGGCCGCAATTTGGCGTCGAGGGAACTCGCCGTCTGACCCGCGTCTACGGCCGGCCCATCATCGGAACCATCATCAAGCCGAGCGTGGGCATGACGCCGGAGCAGACCGCGGCGCAAGTCAAAACTCTGGTCGAGGCGGGCGTCGATTTCATCAAGGATGACGAGTTGCAAGGCGACGGCCCGCATTGTCCATTCGATCAGCGCATCCCCGCTGTTTTGCGCGTCCTCCGTGACCATGCTGCAAAGACCGGCAAGGCGACCATGTACGCAGCCAACATCACCGGCGAAATCGATCAGATGCTGCGCCGCCACGACCTTGTGGTCGCCAATGGCGGCACCTGCGTGATGGTAAGCGTCAACAGCATTGGCCTGCCCGCGCTGACCGCACTGCGCCGGCACACCCAGGTTGCCATCCACGGCCATCGCAACGGCTGGGGCATGTTCAGCCGCTCGCATGCCATTGGCATGAGCTTCATCGCTTTCCAGAAATTCTGGCGTCTGGCCGGCATCGACCACATTCACGTCAATGGGCTGGGCAACAAGTTCTGCGAGGACGACGCAAGCGTGATCGCGTCGGCGCGCGCCTGCCTGGCGCCCATGTTTCCCGCGCCGCATAGAGGTTGCGAGATCATGCCGGTCTTTTCCTCGGGCCAATCGGCGCGCCAGGCCCCTGACACCCACAACGCGCTGGGCTCAATGGACCTGATCTACGCCTGCGGCGGCGGGATCCTTGCTCATCCCGGCGGAGCTGCGGCCGGAGTGCGCAGCTTGCGACAGGCCTGGGAAGCTGCGGCTTCCGGCATCCCGCTCGCCGATTATGCCAAGAGTCACTCCGAGCTGCGCGCTGCGCTGGAGGCATTCGCCGCGTGAACTCACAGCAGGCAGCTCGCCCACTCTACACCTGGTATGGTGACGACTTCACGGGCTCGACGGACGTACTCGAGGCGCTCGCGCTTCATGGTGTTGATGCCGTGCTGTTCACCCGCGCCCCTGACGCGCGTGCGCTTTCGGCATTCTGCAGCTGCCGCGCGATCGGAATCGCCGGCGAGAGCCGCAGCCGGAGCCCCAGATGGATGGCTGCAAATCTTCCTGGCATTTTTCGCGCCATGCGCCTGCTTGGCGCGCCCGTAAATCACTACAAAGTCTGTTCGACCTTCGATAGTTCGCCGCAGGTGGGCAGCATTGGACGCGCGATGGAACTGGGTCGCGCGGTCTTTGGCTCGCGGACAGTGCCCATTGTCGTGGGCGCGCCGCATCTGGGCCGCACCGTCATTTACGGCAACCTGTTCGCCGAAGCAGGCGGCAAAATGGTCCGCATCGATCGCCATCCAACCATGCGCCGCCATCCGGTGACCCCGATGAACGAGTCGGACCTGCGCCTTCACCTCGCTCGGCAGACCAAACTTCGCATCGGCCTTGTCGACCTGGCTGCGTTCCAGACCGGCGCCGCTCGCGCATGCTGGCAGGCCGAGCTGGCCACGCGGCGGGGCGCGGTCCTCTTCGATGGCTTCTCCGATGCCATGATCGAGGAGTCGGCCGGCCTGGTCTGGGATTGCGCGGCCGCGCGACCTGTCTTTGCGGTGGGCAGTTCCGGCCTGACACACGGATTGTTGCGCCATTGGCAATCGATCAAGTTGATCGAGGGAGCGAAACCGCTCGCTGATGCGCCAGCGGTCGATCGTCTTCTGGTGCTCAGTGGGAGCTGCTCGCCCGTCACCGCACGGCAAATTCGACGCGCCCCCCAGACCGGCTTCTGCACGTGGCGCCTTGGAGGCGCGGCGCCGTGGAGTACACAGGCCGAGAAGGCACACAAAGCGCTGCAAAGCGGGCGAAGCGTGGTGCTCTACACCGCTCTGGGTCCGCAGCCTAGCGATCCACAGTACGGCGAGAAGTTCGGCTCCGCTCTCGGAGCCATGCTGCGCCAGCTCGTGCTCTCCACCGGCGTGCGCAGAATTCTTATCGCCGGCGGCGACACTGCCACCCACTCTGTGAAGCGGCTGGAACTCGAAGCGTTGACCTTCGCAGCGCCGCTCGCTGCCGGCGTTCCGCTATGTCGCGGCTACGCGCAATCCTCGCCGCTCGACGGCCTCGAACTCGCCTTGAAAGGCGGCCAGATCGGCCCCGATGACTTTTTCGCCCAGGTGCGCGATGGCATTGCGCGTTGATTAAAAAGCCGGCACATGCACTTTTGCGTCAACACATTGCCTGCAATCGATCTGTGTAAAGATCATGGCGCTCGCCAGGACCATGGCGGCGATGAACCAGAGCGGCGCGTTGTAATTGCCGGTCGCGTGCACGATGTAGCCGAAGAGCACTGTGCATAGAAATCCTCCCGCCTGGCCTGCAGTGTTCATCATGCCGGTGGCAGTTCCGCTCAAGCTGCCGCCAATTGCCAGGCACAAGGCCCACGCCGAGGGCAGCATCAGGTCCATGGTCCCGAATCCAAGGCTCGACAACGCAACCACGGCGACCTTCCCATGAAAAACCGCCATGGCGACCAGCTCGAACGCGGTGAGCGCAAGACATATCGCGGGAATCCACCGCAGGGCCCGCCGCGCGCCCCAACGCATTGTGAGCCGGTCGCCCATGGCCCCACCCACAAGGTTCGCCACCAGGCCCACAAGAAAAGGCAGAGAGGCGAACAGCACTCCGTTCAGCGAAAAACCGGCCGCGTGCATCATCCAGGTAGGAAACCAGGAGAAGTAGAACCAGCTTCCGCACCCGTAGCAGCCGTATGCGAGCACGATCAACCAAAGTGACCGCGAACGGAATAAGCTTCCCCACGGAATAGCCTGATGGCCGTGCGCAGCTCCGGCTTCGCCGATTTCCTGCAATTCGGATGTTGAGACTGCCGGGTCGTCTTGCGGCCGATTGCGAAAGCGGAACCACCAGACCGCCGCCCAGGAAAATCCCGCCAAAGCCAAGACTCGGAACGCCGACCGCCAACCGAAATGATGAATCAGGGGCACAATCAATACCGGCGCCAGTGCTCCGCCCAGGCGGCTTGCGGCCCACACCACACCCTGGCAGCGCGCGCGTTCCCGCACAGGAAACCAGCGCGCAATGACTCCGGCAATGTTGGGATAGGCTCCTGCGGCTCCCAGCCCAAAGCAGAAGCGAGCCGCGCACAGCTGCCAGAAGTTGCGGCACCATCCAGTCAGCATGTTGAAACAGGACCACCAGCAGACGATGCGAGTCATTTCGCCGCGCTGCCCGCGGCGGTCGCCTATGGCGCCCGAAGGAACTTCGAAGATTCCGTTGGCCAGGACATAGGCACTGAGAATCCATCCCCAGTTCTGAGGCTGAATGCGCAGATCGGCCTGGATAACAGGACCCGCCACCGCAACGGCAAGGCGGTCAAGGAATGTAATTACTGAAAGCAAGCCAAGCAGAAACAGGATTCTGTGGCGCTGCTTCAAGACCTGGCCCCCGCCATTTCAGGCAAACCCATCTCTCGGCGCACGCTTAGGACCGCCAGTTCGGGGCTCGAGAGCACTGGCGGATGCACCGCTCCGGACGCAAGCGTTGAAAGAACGCGCGCCATGGATGCCTGAGCGAGCACGATCAGATCGACTCCGTGCATATCTTCCATGAGCGCCCTGCCTAGCAGCCGGTCGTGCGTCGCAGTATCTCCGGCAAGCACTGCGGGAAAAGCATCCTCGCATAAGCACTCTACCAGTTCCACCTCGCGGCCGGCTTTGGCCGCCTTTTCCCTCAAGAGCGCTGTGGTCGGATCGAGGGTGGTGCGCAGCGTCGCCAGAACGCCGACGGTATGCGCCTGACGCACCGCGATTTCGGCCATTGCGTCATCGATGCGGATCACGGGAATGTCGAATAGTTGCTGCGCAATTGTGACGCCCGGCCCGATCGATGAACAGGTGACGAGCACCGCATCTGCGCCTGCAGCTTCTGCCGAGGCAATCTGCTCAATCAGACGGCGGATGGTGGCTTTCCGCAACTCCCCCGCTTTCACTGTGTCTTGAATCAGGCTCTCGTCCACCATGTGGAATATCTCGATCTCCGGAAGATGACGGCGGCATAACTTCGTGAACCCGGTCGCAAGCGTCGTGCTTGTATGGATGAGGGCGAGGGTTTGAGCGGTTTGAGTCACAGCAATCTGCCTTTCGTTAGGGCGGTCCCGTCATCCGACCAGGCCCTGATCGGACAACTTCTGGCAATTCAAACCGAGCAGCCGGCCGGATTGCAGTCGAACCAAACGTTACCTCATTTGCGTTCGGGGTGCGACCGCCGATTGAAGTTGTGCCATCCAATTCCGGAAAGCGGAACGAAACCGAGTACCTCATCTCCGCCCAATAGAGGCCGCCTGTGATACAAAAGGCTTCGCATGACGCAGCGGATCGGAACTGTAAGGGTCTTTCGCGCAAGTGCGGCGCTGCGCAGAGCAGCAGAGTGCCTGTTCATCGCGCTGGCCGTATTTTGCCTGCCAGCCGGCGCGCAAAGCTGGAACACCAGCGGCCCTCCCCCGTTTTTGGGTGCGGCCTGGTATCCCGAGCAGTGGCCGGAGCAGCGCTGGAATGCCGATTTGCAGTTGATGGAGGAAGCCCATATCCGCGTGGTACGGGTCGGCGAGTTCGCCTGGTCCACCATGGAGCCGGCCGAGGGCCGCTACAACCTCGATTGGCTGGAGCGAGCAGTCCGCCTCGCGGAAAAGCACCACATCGCCGTCGTCATCGGCACGCCGACCGACGCGCCGCCGGCCTGGCTCACAACGGCGCATCCTGAAACCCTCCGCGTCGACGCCGCGGGCCGCCGCGCCCAACATGGAAGCCGCCGCCAATTCAACTACGCCAACCCCGAGTATCGCGCCTTCTGCGCGGCGATTGCCGGTCGCCTGGCGCAGCGCTTTGGACACGATCCCGACGTGATGGGATGGCAGATAGGCAACGAGTACACCGATGAGTCGTTCGACCCCGCAACGCGCCGCCAGTTCGACGAGTGGCTAAAGCAGAAGTACGGTACCCTCGACGCACTCAATCGCGCCTGGACGACGGCTTACTGGAGCCAGACCTACGATCTTTGGGACGAAATCGCCCTGCCCACAGGCGGAGGTAATCCCGGCCTGCTGCTCGATTACCGCCGCTTCGTCAGCGATACGTGGCGCAGCTTTCAGCAGGTGCAAATCGATGCCATCCGCAGGTTCGCCGATGCGCGCCAGTTCATCACGACCAATATCGGCGGCCTGGGCTGGTCAGACAACTGGGACCATTACGAAATCACCCGTCCGCTTGACCTCGCCTCGTGGGATGACTACGTGGGCGAGGGCCATCTTAACGTCGAGCGCAACGGCGCCATGCACGACTTTGTCCGCGGATGGAAGCGGCAGAATTTTTGGGTGATGGAGACACAACCCGGCTCGGTGAATTGGGCTCCCGTGAACACCACGCTCGATCGCGGCGAAACGCGCGCCATGGCCTGGCAGGCCGTCGGCCACGGCGCCGATGCCGTGTTGTACTGGCAGTGGCGCGACGCGCTGAACGGGCAGGAGCAATACCACGGTGCAATCGTAGGCCCCGATGGAACCCCGCTGCCCATCTACACCGAGCTGAGCGCCCTTGGCAGCGAGTTCGAGCGAGCCACAGCAGCATTAAGAGGAACTCAACCGGTGGCGCAGATCGCGCTTCTTCTCACCTACGACAGCCGCTGGGCCATTGACTTCCAGCCGCACAGTAAAAACTACGACCAGCTCGAAGTTCTGCTGGGCTACTATCGCCCATTGCGCGAGCGGGGGCTCACGGTCGATATCGTCGAGGCTTCGGCGCCCCTCGACCGCTACAAGCTCGTGATGGCGCCGAGCCTCAACGTGATTCCCGCCGATCTGGCCGCGCATTTGCTCGCCTGGGTGCAGCAGGGTGGACATTTATTTCTCGGTCCGCGCTCCGGGATGAAGGATGAGCACAACGCGCTCAACATCGAGCGGCAGCCCGGTCCCCTGGTTGCGCCTCTCGGAGGTCGCGTGGAGCAATACTATGCGCTCGATGCCTCCGTGCCGGTCGGCGGAGAAATCGGTTCCGGAAGCGTTTCGATCTGGGCCGAGCAACTTTTCACCAGCGCGCCCGACGCCGTGGTTCTGCTTCGCTACGGCAAGGCGAATGGCTGGCTCGACGATCAACCGGCATTGATCACTCGCCGCGTGGGCAAAGGGAGCATCACCTATCTCGGCGCGGTGCTTGATCCCGAACTCATGCGCAAGGTCATGGCGTGGGCGCTCCATGACGCGCAAGTCAAAAGCGAGTTTCCTGTGGTGCCGGCTGGGGTTGAAGTCTGCCGGCGCCTCGATGCAGATCGCTCGGTGTTCGTGCTTATCAATCATGGCTCCGCGCAGGTCCGCGTCGCACTGCCATCGGCAATGAGCGACGTTCTGCATGACGGAACCCGCGTCGCGAATGTCGATCTCGCCCCGCACGATGTTGCCGTGCTGGCGACTGAAGCACGCTGAACGGCAAACACAATTTTGGACGCACGAAGAATGCCTGAAATGACAGCTAAATTCAACCGCCGAAGCTTCTCTCGCTCTCTGGCGCTGACGGCCGCGTGGTTCTCATCATGCGGTGGCCGGCGCCTCGGCGCCGAGTCTTTCAGCGAGTCCGAGATTGCTCCGTTTCGCACGCCGTACAAATACGGCAAGCTGGTTCTGGGCGCGTCGGCCGATCCCGACGCTTTCGACGGCAAGTCCGTCGACGATCCGTTCGTCTTTCTCCACGACGGCGTCTTCCACATGCTTTACATCGGGTTCGATGGAACCGGCTACCAAACCGGCCTGGCCAAATCTGCCGATCTTGTGAACTGGGAACGCGTAGCCTGCGTGGCGCGCCGCGATCCCAACTCAAAATACACGCGCTACAACATCGCGCTCAGCTGCCTGTTGCGTGAGGACGGTCTCAGGTCTCGCGGCCGGTTGAAAAAGGTGCACGGCCGCTACCTGGGCGCGTGGAACGCTTATCCCGGCGCCGGGTATGAAGAAGGCGCAGCCGTGATTGGCCTTGCCTGGAGCAGCGATCTTCTGCACTGGGAGCTGACAGACCCGATCCTTTTTCCCGCGAACGGCGCGCCCTGGGAACACGGCGGCCTGTACAGGCCCAATCTTGTCGAGCACGACGGCGTCTACTACCTCTACTACAACGCCAAGACCGATCCGCTCGAGAAAAGTGCCGGCGGAGGCTGGCATGAACAATCGGGCGTGGCCACATCGCGCGATCTCAGGCAATGGACCAGGTACGAAAAGAATCCAATTCTTCGCAACGGCGGGCCCGATTCCTGGGATGCGCGTTTTGCCAGCAATCCCTTCGTTGTCCGCCACGATCGTATGTGGGGCATGTACTACTTCGGTCTCGACCGCCGCGGCGCGGCCCGCGAACTTCTGGCGCTGGGCCGCGACCCTTTCCATTTCGAAAAGGTGAGCGAAGTTTTGATCGACCGCGGCGCGCCCGGCTCGGTGGACGAGACTTATGCTCACAAGCCCAGCGTGATTTTCCACGACGGATCGCTCTACCACTTCTACTGCGCCGTCTCAGGCAAATGGCCCCACGAAGTGCGCGGCATTTCGGTGGCGCGATCGAAGCCCTGGTGAACAAGCTGCCGTAGTCATCTTTGAGCAGAGTTCGCAGCGCGGATCAAATACGTTCCCGATCCAACCGTCATTTCAAGGACGCCAGGCAAGGCCGTTGCGTCCAACACCCCCGCTGCCTTCGGAACCGGCGTCCCATTCACCGTTACCGCGGTCGGCGCGCCCGAATCGATTTCGATCGTTGCCTCAGTGTTGGCCGGCACCGTGAAGGTGTACGCAGTCTCATCTGCACCACGCTTCCAACCGCTCTCGATTGCGCCGATGGCCGAGTTGTAGCGCACGTGCACCCATCTGAGTTTGCCCACCACTGCCGGATGCAGTATGAGCCGGTTCGCACCCTGACGCGAGAGATCGACGTTGATCCCACCCAGCCCGCGATAGAACCACTCCTCGCCGCTGCCCAGCATGAAGTGGTCCTGCGAATGGCTGGCGTCCCAGCCTTCGGTCAGCGAAGTCGCGCCCTGGGCAAGCTGATAGCCGTAGCTCGGCGCGTCGGTTCGTTCCAGCATGTCGTAGAGCACATCCGATCGGCCGCCGTCGAGCAGCGCGTCCACTTCGTAGTGAAAGCCGACCTCGCCGCATGTGGTGTGATTGTTGTGCGCGCGGATGTCGGCCACCAACGCGTCGAGTACGGCAGCCCTCTCACCCTCCGGCACCAGCCCCAGAGCCAGCGGCATGGCCTGCGCCGTCTGGCTGCCTTTGTCGTAGATGTGCCGCGCCGCAATGAAGAAGCGCGCGTTGAACGCCGCGCGCACACTTGCAGCTTGCTTTTCGAATTCCTGGCCTTCGTCCGTCTTGCCCAGAGCCGCGGCCGTCGCCTGCAGCGCCTTCAGATCCTGGTAATAGATCGCGGTGCCGGTGACGCCGGCGGTGGTCAGCTTGGAGAATCCCGGATCGCCGGGCCCGATGTCGTACCAGTCACCCAGGCCGTAATCAATGATTCCATCGTGAGCGCGTGTGCCCAGATATTCCGCATAAGCGCGCATCACGCCGTATTGCGCCTGAAGGAATTCGCGATCTCCGGTGCGCTCGTAAACGGCCCATGGCGCGAGCACGGCCGCGCTTCCCCATTCCGGCGAATCGTTGAACATGTTCCACTGTTTTGGATCGAAAACCATGTACTGCGGCGCGATTTCCGGAACCATGCCGGCTTTCGGCCCCTCGCGGCGCTGCGCGTCAGCGATGTTGCGCGCTGTGGCCGCATAAAGCCCGGAAAAATCGAAGTCGTACAACATCGACGGCGCCATCAGATGCGTCTCTTCCAGCCAGCCGAGTTTCTCTCGATGCGGGCAGTCGGTAAACAGGCTCACTGCGTTGTTCTCAATCGCGCGCAGAATGAGCGTGTAGATGCGATTGAGTAGTTCGTCCGACGATGCAAACTGGCCCACCCGCGGCGACGATGAGTGAACGGCGTCGCCTCTGAGGCGCAGAACGCGCAGCTCGTGGCTATTTCCTCCGGCGCCGCTGGCCTCAACCTGCACGTAACGGAATCCGTAATAGCTGAACCGCGGATGCCAGGACTCCACGCCCGCTCCGCGCAACGTGTAGGAGAACCACTGCGGCCCTCCCGAACTTGTCTGGAGCACGAGACCGTCCTTGTCGAGCCGTTCGCCGGAAATCATCCGGACAGCGGCTCCTGCGGGTCCCGCGACGGAAATCTCAGGCCAGCCGGCGAAGTTCTGGCCCAGGTCGTAGACCGCAACGCCCGGCTTGGGATGAGTGACCTTGACAGGAGTGTAGTTGCGCATCACCCGCATCGGCGGCGCAAGCTCGTGAGTCATGGCCCCGCCGGGGCCCTGCACGAGAGAGACCGCGCGCCATTGGCGATCGTCGAATCCCGGACGATCCCATCCCTGCAGCTCGAGTCTGGCATCGAAATCCTCCCCGCCATAGATTGACGAGAACGTAATCGGCCCTGGCGCCGTCTTCCACGTTCCGTCGCTCACAACCTCCGCTGATCCGCTATCGGCGAATTCAATCTCAAGTTGCAGCGTACATTTCGGCTGTCCGTAACTGCCCACAAATTTGCTATATCGGCCCGCAGTTTTCAGCACGCGGTACATCCCATTCCCCAGCATGACGCCCAGCACGTTGGGCCCATCGTGGAGCAGCGCAGTCACGTCGTACGCGTCGTAATACACCGTTTTGCGATAGTCGCTCCAGCCGGGCGTCAACTCGCCGTTGCCGACCTTGCGGCCATTGAGGCGCAACTCGTACTGCCCGAGGCCCGACACGTAGATGAGCGCCCGCGTCACACGTCGCGAGAGCGTAAAGCTCTTTCGGAAGAGCGGAAGCGGCTCGTCGTCCTGGCCGCTATCTGCCGGCTGCGCGGCGATCCACGGCGCGTGCCACTGCGGCGCTTGCCTCCAGTGGCCCGCGCCGCTCCACCCGCTCGCATGCTTCAGTTGGTCCCACACCTGCACCCGCCATGCATAGGCGCGCTGCGCCTTGAGCGTCGGCCCCGCATAAACAATGCCAGCGGTTGCATTGCTCGGGACCACGCCGCTGTCCCAGAGAACTCCGCCTGCCGCGGCAAAGCTTCCGTCTGCGGGAATCACCTGCACGCGATAGGCTGTCTGGTTCACCGAGTGCATTGAATGCGATGCGGCCACGAGCTGCCAAGAAAACGCCGGGCGCGGGTCCGCTACGGCCAGCGGTTCGCTGCTTCCGGCGCAGCGCAGGTCGAACGGCCGCGCGAGGTACGATCCCGAGGCTCCGGCACTGGCGCGAGCAAGTGGGGCCGCAAGGAACAGAATTGTGACGCACGATATGAAACCGATGGCCAAAGCGCCGCGGCGCGGCGAGCGAGTCTGCACGTTTGGTTTTCTTATCATCAGTAACGTGTTACAGCAGCCGGGTATCGAGAAGCAATGCCCAAACTGATGCCACGTCTGCTAGCTTGAAGGTCATGCATCGCAGAGCACATTGTCGCGGAATCGAATTCTCCCTCGCAGCGCCATGGTTCCTGCTGGCGGTGCTGACCTCATCCGGGCAGCAACCGGCGCGCAACGTGCAGAGCCAGCTCGTTCGCGTTGACTCCGCGGTGCGCAGCGGCCCCTTTCAGCCGAACTGGGATTCCCTTGCCGCGTATCGCGTGCCCGCGTGGTTTCGCGACGCAAAGTTCGGCATTTTCATCCACTGGGGCGTGTACTCCGTTCCGGCATTCGGAAACGAATGGTATTCGCGCAACATGTACGTCCAAGGCAACGCGGCCTTCAGCCACCACGTCGCGACCTACGGCCCACAATCGAAATTTGGCTACAAGGACTTCATCCCCATGTTCCGGGGCGAGCACTTCGACGCCAATGCTTGGCTCGATCTCTTCGCGCGGGCCGGCGTGCGCTATGTGGTGCCGGTCGCCGAGCATTGCGACGGGTTTGCCATGTACGACTCAAGCCTGACGGACTGGAACGCCGCAAAGATGGGGCCGAAACGCGACGTAGTGGGCGAGCTCGCAGCCGCCGCGCGTCGTCGCGGCCTGTACTTCGGCGTCTCGAGCCATCGCGCCGAGCACTGGTGGTGGTACGACAGTGGAATGAAGTTCGATTCCGATGTGCGCGATCCGCGTTACGCCGGCCTCTACGGTCCCGCCCGGCCGATGGCGCTGCCCGGAGACGATGACTCAAAAGAGCCGGACCCCGATCACCTGGAGGCCTGGCTTCCGCCGGACAAGGCATTCCTCGACGATTGGCTGGCGCGCAGCGCCGAACTCGTCGCCAAGTACCATCCTGACTTTCTTTACTCCGATTGGTGGATCGGCCAGCCGGCGTTTCAGCCTTATCTGCAGCGCTTCGCCGCGTACTACTACAACGAAGCGGCGAGCCTTGGCCAGGGCGTGGTGCTCACCTACAAGGGATACGACTTCCCCGAGAACGCGGCCGTTCTCGACGTCGAGCGGGGCAAGCTCGATGCGCTTCGTCTGCTGCCGTGGCAAACTGACACTTCGGTCAGCATTCACTCCTGGGGCTACGTCGACAACGATGAGTACCGCAGCGCGCAATCCCTCATCCAGGAGCTGGTGGATGTCGTCAGCAAGAACGGAAACCTCCTGCTCAATGTTGGGCCCAAATCCGATGGCACCATTCCCGAGCAGGCGCGCGCGATTCTGCTCGAGATCGGCGCTTGGCTCAGGACCAACGGCGAGGCCATCTACGGCTCGCGCCCGTGGCTGCTTTACGGTGAAGGCCCCACAAAAGTGACGAACTCAGCGAAAAACTCTGACCAGCAGCAATTCACCGCCGCAGACATTCGCTTCACCACGCACAACGGTGCGCTGTACGCTATTGCGCTCGGTTGGCCGGCCAATGGTGATCTGCGCATTCGCTCCCTGGGGCGCGGCTTGCCCTATCTCAAAAGGCCTGTCTGCGGGGTGAAACTGCTGGGCTCCGATGAGCCCCTTTCCTGGCGCCAGGAAGCAGACGGACTGCACGTCGAACTTCCCCTCCAGCCCCCGCGAGAGGCTGCGTTTACGTTCCGGATAATGGAACAGCAGAACCACGCGGACCGCTGCAGAAACTAGGTACGCATTGCCGCTCTCGGCTCCCGCGCATCCCGAGCGCAAGACCGGCCTTGGGTTTGCCTCGATCTGCAATTGCTGCATGGTGAATTCCGTGGAGCCGTCAATGGGGGAAGGCAGCAGGGATTTCATCGCCCAATCGACTTCCGTCAAGCATTTATGCCCACTCTGCGAAACTTGGCGCGGGTTGTTCTCTGCCCGGCAGCGGTTCATGGCGGATGCCAAAGCGGTCAAAAATCAAGCCTTCGAGCGGCACGGGATTTGTTCCGCAATGCGGATTACTCTGCCGAAAATTTGCGAGACATCTTCATTGCCATTTCGCCTGCAGGTCATTCCAACATCACCGCGCGGCGAAAAATCCGTTTTCTCGTTGACACCGAATTTGACGGTTTCTTACTGTTCCCACCGCAGGTGTAGGGCTCTGCTCTGTTCGCGCCAAGCAATGAAGACGAACCGAAAGGGTAAGGAGGCCTCAATGATACGGAATCAAGTGCGGAATGCGTTGCGGCTGGTTGCTGCGGTCTGTGTGTTCTGTATGGCCGCATGGTTACATGCGCAGAACGCAACGAGTTGTTCGATTACCGGCACAATCACAGACGCCACCGGCGCCGTCGTCGCCGGAGTCCAGGTGACGGTCACGAATCAAGCCACCGGCTTGTCGAAGACCGAAACCAGCAACGGCGCAGGATTCTACGACGCAGAATCGGTGGCGCCGGGCGATTATTCAGTTACCACCGCAAAAACCGGATTCAAGAGCGAGGAGATCAAGAACATCCACCTTGACCCCGGCGAACGCCGCGGCCTGGATATCAAGCTCTCTGTCGGCAGCGCAACGGCATCGGTCAGCGTGGAAGCTGACGCCGAGGTGGTGCAGACCGAGAGCGCCGAAGCCGGCGGCACCATCACCTCAAAAGAAGTGCAGAACATCATGCTCAACGGGCGCAACTTCGAGTCATTGTTGACGGTTGTTCCCGGCGTTAGCAGCGTGAACGGTGCCAACGGCACGTATCAGGCAGGACAAGGCGCCATCACCTCGGCTGTCGTCATCAACGGGTCCTCTGACGAGGAGAGCATGTACACCATCGACGGCGTGTACAACGACGTCAGCGCGTCCGACATCACTTTGCCCATCACACCGGTCGTCGATCACGTGGCCGAAATGCGCGTGCTGAGTGACAACTTCAGCGCAAAATACGGTCTGGCAGGTCGGCAGGTTCTCGTCACCACCAAGAGCGGCGGCGAGCAATTCCATGGCAGCGGATACTTCTTCGACCGCACCAACGAGTACGGCACGGCGCATGGATTTCTCCAGAACGGATCGGTGCCATTGACCTCACTGCACCAGTCCGACTGGGGCATCACTCTGGGCGGTCCGGTTGCGGTTCCAAAGCTTCTCACCGGACTGGACAAGAAGCTCTTCTTCTTTGTTGGCGCCGATTGGAAGGCGGTCCATCAGTCCTACACCTCCGGCGCGCGCGATGTGTTTTCGCAGGCTAATCGTGGCGGCGACCTCAGTACCGAGGTTGTGAATCCGGCCGGCGCCAGCGCAAATCTGACGCCTTATGCGTCGCTCGATGCGCCCCATCAGGCCATCCTCGACGCACGCTATGGCGGCGGCGCCGGCTCGGGCGCCAACTGCCTGTCGCAAAAATCGGGCAGCGGGCCCTATAACGTGATTCTGCCCAAGTGCATGGATGCGAATACCGTGGCCCTGATGAACGCCTACTGGCCGCTTCCCAATTACAACACCACGCTCGCGGCCACCAGCCAAAACTATTTGAACGACAATCCCACCAAGTTCAGCGTCAACGATGAGCTGTATCGCGGAGACTACAACGTCAACTCCAATAATCTCGTCACCTTCCGCGTGCTGCACGAAGAAGTGGCCTCGATCAATGCCACGCGCGGTTACAACGATTACGCTCCCAATCCCAACTCTGCGGCGTACACGCCATCAACGGATGCCTTGCTGCGCTGGCAGTCGACCATCAAGCCGAATGTCATCAACGCCGTGGGTGTGGCCGTGATTTATTCGAGGTACATTGCCGCGTTGATCGGGCAATACACCGTGCCCAGCGGCGTCGCCATCAATCAGAAATTCCCGGGCGCCGATCCGCTCAATCGCATTCCCGATATCAGCATGAACAACGACTCGCAAATGACCAACGGATGGTTCTGGCTGGGTGAGGGAGCTCTGCCGACACACTCCAATAGCTCAAGCCTCGAGTTCCTCGACGACTTCACCTGGATCAAGGGCAACCATGCCTTCCAGGCCGGAGTCACCGTCATGTGGGATCGTCTTCACGTCAACGCCAGTTCATTCCCAATGGGCAACTTCTGCTTCGACGGCAGCTACTCCAACGACACCGCCGGCGACTACCTGTTGGGCTTCCTGGCCAGCGGCAGTCACGCTTGCAGCAGCTACGGATACGAACAGACCAACACGCAGCGCGACGGAATGTTCCGTAACGTGTGGACGGAGGCCTATTTCGAGGATGACTGGAAATTGAGCCCCAGACTCACGTTCAACCTTGGCATGCGCTGGTCCTACTACACAGCGCCCACCAAGAACGGCAACGACGTGTCCAACTTTGTGCCCACCTCATTTTCGACCGCCGGTGAACCGGCCATATGCGCGTCTCCAACCGGTGCCGCGCTGGGAAGCCTGCCCGCCTGTGCCGTTTCTTCCTACGGCTTCACCTCCAACACCTGGCAGTATCTGAACGCCACCAACTCGCCGCTGGAGAAGGACGGCGTGACCGCGGCGAATGTCAGCAACAATGGCATGCTTACCGCCGGCAACGGCGTCCCCGATGGTTTCACTACGCCGCACAAGGACCTGTTTGCGCCTCGACTTGGCTTCGCCTACCGCCTCACCAACGACGGCAAGATGTCGCTGCACGGCGGAGTCGGCTTCGGCTACACCCAGGTGGGCTTGCTGCAAACCTCAAATCTGCTGAGCAATATCCCCTTTGTACAGACGCCGGTCTATTTCAACACCGAGTTCACCAATCCCGCAGGTGCATCCGGCGGCGGCTCCGTACCCAATCCTCCCGGGCTGTTAGCGGTCAACTCAACCTCGAAGAGCTATCGGCCGGCAACCATCCGCGACTACAGCTTGACGATAGAAAAAGAAGTCGCTCCGGGCGGCGTCGTCGCCATCGGATACGCCGGTATGACGACGCAGCATATCTTCACAACCGGGTGGGACTCAAACTTCCCACTGAATGCAAATCCGGTGACAGGAACCTATGCCAACCCGTCCGGAACGGCGGCCTGCGTCGCAGCCTCTACGGCTCCAAACCAACTCACATCGGGCTTCGCCTACGATCCTTGCCTCAACCAGGGGAAGGTCAACAGCTACTATTACCGTCCCTATCAGGGATACAGTTCCATAGGCACCGGCGCCAGTTTTGGCATCGCCAATTACAACGGCCTGCTCATCGGCTACGTGCAAAAAATGCATGACCTCACGGCGCACGTCTCCTATACATTCAGCAAGGCCTTGGGCGACATCAACGCCACCGGCATCCAGGTGGCATACAGTTCCAGCGGAGCCTTCCAGAATGCCAATAACCCCTTGGGCGACTATGGGCGTCCGGATTACGACCGTCCTGACGTGTTCGTGTACTCGCTGGTCTATGATGTGCCGTTCTTCAACAAAACGTCGAACAGCCTTGAGAAGGCGCTCCTGGGCGGATGGAATTTTACGTCCTATGGGGTCGTCGAGAGCGGATTCGCCCAAACTCCAACGTATAACTCGGGCCTGGCGACACGGCCCAACGTCAATGGGCCTTTGTATCGCAACCACGGCACCAGTGGAAAAGTGACCGAACACCAGCAACCCGTCTACAGTGCCACCAGCTACTCCGCTCCCTCATGGGGCTACTTCGGTAATGCCCAGGTGGGCTCCCTGCGGGCGCCGAAGGAAGTTGCGCTCCATATGGCCACAGAGAAGGGCTTCGCTATCCGCGAATGGGCGACCATCAAGATCGGCGCACAGGCATTTAATGTTTTCAACCACCCCAACGTTCTGGGCCTGAACGCAAGCTGGGCGCCAGGCTCCACCACATTCGCCACAGCAACGTCCTATGGCGATCCGCGCCAGATGCAGTTCTACACCAAAATCACGTTCTGAACGCTGTTGTTGTACAACCAGGGGATGGCTGCCTTCGGGCGGCCGTCCCCTCTTTTTTCGATAAGAAAGTACATCCATCTTCATTCTTGGGCACTGTCGGCGAATCTTATGGCAGTTTGCGCGTCGCCTCAGAAGCGGCCAGATTGCAACCTCCTCTGCTCCTCTCCGTCCTGCTCGCGTCCTGTGAACGTGCTTCATATCACATACCGGTATGCGGCGAAATGTTGTAATACCAAGTGGTTAACAGTTTGAATCGGAGGAAATATGCTGAAAAATTACATACTTAGCGGCTTCGTAGCAGCGAGTTTTCTGGGCGTCGTTGCTGCCCGGCAATCTCCTGTAAATATTCAGGTAAATCAGACGGCGGCAACGAGCGGCAAGCAGATGTATATAAGCTATTGCGCACCATGCCATGGCGTGAATGGCCGGGGTAATGGACCCGCGGCGCCGGCAATGAAAGTGCCGCCCACGGATCTGACCGTGTTAAGCAAGAACAATCAGGGAAAATTCCCTGCCTACCATGTGGAAGAGGTGCTCAGGTTCGGTTCCGAGTTGTCTGCGCACGGATCGGCGGCGATGCCCGTGTGGGGCCCGGTGCTCACCCGGGTCGACACCAACGACACAGATCATTCCAAGGAAGCGCTCAGGATCAGCAATCTGGCGCGTTACATCGAGACGCTCCAGGTGAAATAGCGGGCGGGTGGCCCCGCGCCGGCCGCGAACAACGCTTAGTTAATCTGCCTTCAGTCAGAAAGCATGCGGTCGACCTCTGTCAAGTCTCTCCCGCTTGTCTCCGGCAGAAGCAAAACGCCGATGACCATGAGCAGGTAAGCCGTGACCGCAAAAACAGCGATGGCTTTCCCCAGCGGCATGCGCGCGCTGAAATATCCGGCCAGCGCGGGAAACAGCGCGCCCACCCCGCGCCCCAGGTTATAGGTGAATCCTTGTCCCGATCCGCGCAGGGAGGTGGGAAAAAGCTCGGTGAAGAAGCTGCCCATGGGGCTGAATGAGCCGGACGGAAAAAATCCAAGAGGAAATCCAATCAAAAGAGTGGCTGTGTTGCTCAACGGCACGATCGTGTAAACGGCAACCGCCGAAAATGAACCCACGGCGAAAAGCACCAGCGACCACCTGCGTCCGATCAAGTCAGTGAGATGGGCGCTGGTCATGTAGCCCGCGAACGAACCCAGGATGACAATCATCAGGTATTCGCCCGTCGACGTCACCGACAGGCCACGGGAATTCAGGTAAAGAGGCAGAAATGTATTGACGGTGTAGAATCCGCCTTGCGCGCCCAATGCTACCACAGAAGCCAGCAGCGTGGTGCGCAACATGGGGGGCGAGAAAATGCGCAAAAAATGCGCCCCCGAATCCGCTTTGTGCGGTGTGCGGCTGCTTTCGAAAATCTCCGACTCGGGAACGTGACGCTGGATCCAAAATCCAAGAAGAGCAGGCAAAATCCCAATCCAGAACATCAAACGCCAGGCCGTGGCTGTGGGCAGAGCTTTGAACAGCACCGTATAGAAGATCGCCGCGACGGCCCAGCCGATTGCCCAACCGCCCTGCATGGTTCCTACGGCGCGGCCTCGATATTGGGCACGGATTCTTTCGCCGATCAGCACCGAACCGACGGCCCACTCTCCGCCAAAGCCGAGACCCTGAAGGCCGCGCGCAATAAATAACTGCGGAAACGAGTTTGTGCATCCGCTCAAGAACGTGAAGGCCGCGAACCAGACGATGGTCCATGTCAATACCCGGACACGCCCCCAGCGGTCTGCAGCAAGACCCGCCAACCATCCGCCAACCGAAGAGAGCAAGAGAGCCGACGTTCCGAGAAGGCCTGCCTGCCCCCTGGAGATGTGCCACAGCACAATCAAAGAAGGCAGAACGAAGCTATACACCATCACGTCCATGCCGTCGAGCATCCATCCGGCGAATGTCGCGATGAGAGTGGTGCGCTCACTGCGGTCAAGCTGCGTTAGCCAGGCATGATGTTCGCGCTCCGTCTTGAGTTCCGGCTGCACCCATTACTCCTTCACGCCGTCGGCATGGGGCAGTTGCGCCGGGTTCAGCGGCATGATCGGCCGGGTTCGCTCCACATGCCACGTGACTCCTTCTCCCGCATCGTGCTGGGTGCGCTTGATGTCAAGTTTGCCTCCGGCAAGGTAGTCGAGGTGCGCATGGTCGTAGGCCAATCCAGCCGATGCCGCCAGGTGGAGAAAGTCGCCGTAGGCGGTTTCGTCAGGGGCTTCGGTGTATCCGTCGTCCCACGTGATCTCGGGATAACGCTGCATGAGGCCGCCTATGCCAACTGCCCCGGGTCCTGAACGGCCGCCGCTCGGCGGAGCCTCAATTCCCTTCAGAGCCATGTTGATGCGGACGCCCTTGTAGATAGGCTCCTGATAACTCAATGTGTCCCAGTGCTGATAGCGCTCATAGCGGCCATTCTCGCGCTGGTTCAACTCCAGCACACCGGGAGTTTTCGCCATCTCGTCGACAATCTTGTCGCGCAAAGCGTACACCACGATCCGGCTCTTGGGATGCTCGTCATCGCCCAGATAACTGAGGCTGGTAAACCAACCACGCGGAATCCAGTTGGTGCGGCCCGTTTCAGCGCTCATGCGGGTAATAATCCACGAACTGTATTCGCTGAATGGCTGAACCCATTCATGCGTCGGATATCCATGCGGGTTGAGAAACGCGTCGGGCAGCCACGCATCCCATAGCAGTCTTCTCGTGGCCGACTCGGAATAGATAGGAAATTCGTTGTTCTGATCTGAGGTTACGTCGGAGGTTAGCGACGCATGATAGCCGGGATGCAGCATGTTATGCGGCGAAGTCTTGGCAAGCTGAATCGACAATTCGGCGCCGTCGGGATTGGTGATGGGGTGCAACACTACGTTGACTTTCTTCAGAACCTCGCGCCGCTGGGGGTCCAGGACCAGCTCTTCGCCCAGCTTCATTAAGTGGCTCGTACTTGAGACTTCGTTTGCATGTTGACGTCCGGAGTAGATGATGGTTGCCTTCAACGTGGTGGCTTTGGCCATGGAGCTCAACGCGGAGTTAGTCGGCAAAGTAACATCGGCGGCCCAGATATTCTTGCCGAGATAGCTTCGCCCCATCCAATACACATCAACGCCGGGATAAGTCGATAACCGGCTGAGCAGATGCTCTTCGTCCTCGGGAGAAATTGGATTCTCCCACTGCACGAAATGCCCGGTTGCGTCGAGAGGAGTGGGAGTGAAGTCGGTTATCATCGGCCGCTGGTGCGCCGGCGCGATGGATTCGAGGCTGGTGCTGGCGATCTCCTTTTTCCCATGCTCCGGAGCGTTGAAAGCGACTGGCATCTCAAACTGGAAATTGAGACTTCCCAGGTGGGGATAAGCGAGTTCATCGCGATAAAGCCCGGCGGCGTGCATCTTTTCGAGCCAATGGACTTCGTCTTCTGCCTGTTCGGCCGACATGATGGTCCGATCCACGCGCGTCTTTTCGTCCAGTACGATCCATTCGTCGTAGTTGTACTCTTTGAAATCGACGGGCATGCGCCAGGTGAGGCTCTCAACGCCATCCTTGCCGGCCTGAAGCCGCGCCGCGACCAGGCGCATATGACCGGCGGAAGGCACTACATACAAGTCGCGGGACTGCTCATGCTCCGCCGGATCACCGTCAATTCTCCATCTAAGACGGACCTGCGGCAGGCCGGCATCCTTGGCATAGAACGCGATGTGCACCTCGCCGTCTTCTCCGTCGCGGCTGGGATAGCTGACGGGGATGATGCGTCCCAGGTAATCAAGATGTGTGCCGGCAAGCAGATCGCCCAGCATGTAGAAGAAGTTCTCGGTGTTGAAGAAAGTATCTTCCTGCAATCCCTCAAGCGACGAAATGCGCTCCTGGTCAATGCCGATTTGATAATCCGGCTCACTCAGCCGATAGTCCACGCGCAACGTATCGAAGAGGGGCTGCGAATCGGTACGCGGCTTGCCCACGTTCTGCGCCATCACGATCTTGAAAATGCGCGGCAGCGTTTCTTTCTGGTAGTGATCCCAGAACGACTCGATATCCGACTCCACGCGTTCGTCGAGAAGGGTCTTGCCGCCGGCGACCATTTTCACCCAGCCGGTTTCAACCGTAACCGTCTCGTACTGGGGGAATTGGTCGCTGTAGGGCCGGGAGACAGTCTTTACGGTAAACTCCCGGGCCAGGATCTCTGCACCCGAAGCATCGAACGCATGAACGCGATAGGTCGGGCCCTTATCATCATCCATCATGCCGAATGCGATGTTACCGAGCGGAAGATTGAGATCGCGCGCCAGCACTTCGTCGACCGGGAAAAGCTCCTGGTTCCAGCGATACAGCGAACGCATTGCGGTCTGTTTGCTTGGATCGGGATAAGGGGCAAACTCGATTTTCAATTTGGCGACACCCTTATCCTTGATGAGCGGCTCAATTTCGTCGACCAGCCAACTGTATCCGGATTTATACGTGCAGAGCACCGTCACATCGGCTTGCGAAGCGCCTGCCTGGTGAAGCATGTCCTCAAGCTGCTTCTTGATCTTTACGCGTTCTTCGGGTCCCTCGCTCACTCGCACTTCCAGCGTCACCGGAACGCCCCTGGTCATTTGCGCAGCGGCTGCGCGCACCGCCTCCAGCATCCGTTTTCCTTCCCACGGAATGGTAAAGTCGTCGCGGAACGTCGGTTCCGCATCCTTATATGGAGCAACCAGCGACAGATTGTGCAGATCGGGATCAGCCGAGCAACATTTGTCGCCGGCGTGCAGGGTTCCGGTTTTCACTTCGACATGCGTCGTCTTCAACCTTGATGTGATTTCATCGCGAATCAGTCCCGCCAATTTGGGATCGGCTTCATCCACGTCGACTTCAGCCTCGGCTGAAGTTACCTTCTTGCCTTCGGCAGTGATTTTATCCATCCATTGATCGAGATCGAATAAGGCAGCGCTCGCCTGTCCCGCGCTGGAGCGAAGCGAGAAAAACCGGGCCAGTTCCAATCGCATCTCTTCGAGGCCGGCGAATTTCTTCGCAGGCTCCCAAAGGTAAGGAAGGCGATTCGCGGCATAATCGATTGCGGCAGCCTGGCCGGCATCGTCTCCTCGCACCAGCAGAGCGGGATTTGAGCCAAATGCCCGGTCCACTACGTCGAGCTCGCCTTCCCCTGCATTCAGCGCGGGCAGTTCGGGCGCGCCTTCCTTGCCGAACTGTCCCGGCACCAGCTTGTCCAGCGCCGTTCCGGCCGGAGCGCCGAGTAAATCTTTGGCATGCTGCGTCAGCGCGTTCGCGCCGGCAATGACGACAGGAGTCGTAATACCGACCGGCGAAGCCCCGGTGGCCGGGACAGCGATGGGGATGGTGATGCCGGTGGTTTCCAAACCGAGGCGAGCTGCCAGGTTTGCCATCTGCAAGCCGGTCGCACCGGCAGGCACATAAAGCTTGGCGGCAACGCTTTCCGGCACCAGTTTCTTTTCGTTTCCGCTCAGCAGGCCATGAATTCCATAGAGCTGATGCAGATCGAGCAAGCGCGGGGGCTGCGTCGCGTCGGTTTCATCTCGCCCGCCGGCGGCGGCAGGCGCCGCAGCCGCGGCATTTGCGCCCGGCGCCGGGCCACCACCGGGAAGTACAAGCGGAGTACCGTCGGGCATGAGCAACTCGACTTCGCGCGCGCGAATGTTGCGCAGCGGCGATTCTCCTTCATCGCTCGCCATCGCCTGCTGCACCTCGCTGGCGCTCGCCGATCCGGAAAGCTGGATGACGGCCCGCCGGATTCCCGGTTGCGAAGATTGATAGGTCAAGCCAACCAACTCAGCGGTGGCCTGCACCTTGCGGGCGCTTAATCGCGCGTTGATCAACCGCGCAATCGCCTCGAGCTTTTCGCCCGTGGTGCTCCATTGATAGGGTGCATGCGCGGCGTACGCATTGGCCGCCGCCAGCAACCCCTCGGCATCGGCGCCGACAAACAGCAAGCCGCCCGGAGCGCTGAACACGCCTCCTTCGCCGATCTGCAGTTGTGCTGCCTCCTTATCGGCGACCGGGACTGCGCCCGGCAGAGAGGCGCGGCCAATCCATAGGGATTGTTTCTCGGCGGCGCATCCGTTTGCGGGCGCCGGATTCCCCTCAACCACGATGGGCAGAGTGAGCGCACTGGTTTCATAACCGATCCGCGCAGCCAGATTTGCAGCCGCCGTGTTTTCTGCTGCGCCCGGCGAATCGCCGACGACCACGTGACCGCAAACGGCATCGGGGATCTGGTCGCCGTTGGTGTCCTGAAGGATCAGTCCCAACTGGAAGGCATTCTCGATCGCCGATTCCGGTCGCGGCTGTTGCGCAAACGTATGGGAATTCAACATGAAAATGCACGCAAATCCCGCCAGGGCCATGGTGCTTCGAGACTTCCGCATCGTTTTACTCCTCTCCGGCACTAGCACTTGCTTCAGAAACTGAAATCGTTACGAGTCATCAGATCGTCTTCATTGGAAGACAAAAAAACGCGAACAGAACTTCAACGCGGCATTCCGAAATCCCGCGCGAAACTTTGCAGAGGCTTGCTTGAAACGTCAGATTGAGGGGTCAGGCTTGCCCCATCCGCCGCCGCCGGGAGTTTCCACGCGAATCACATCGTGCGCGTCCACATAAACGGTCCCCTTGCCGGGCAAAATCGTGCTCTCGCCGGTTGACTTCTCCAGGACGTCCCTGCCCTTGGCACCATCTTCGCCTCCAGCCAATCCGTAAGGAGCAAACTTGCGGCGGTCGCAAAGAAGAGTGACTTGTGAAGGAGCCAGAAGCTCAATTTCCCGGACCAGGCCGTTACCGCCGCGGTACTTGCCTTTGCCGCCCGACCCTCTGCGATACCCGTAAGAGCGCACTCGAAACGGATATGCGTATTCGAGAGCCTCAATTGGTGTATTGAGCGAATTGGTCATGTTGCAATGAACGCCGTCGATGCCGTTCATCCCCGGTCGCGCGCCCATTCCGCCGGCGGTGGTTTCGTAATAAGTGAAGGGAGCGCCGGTGCGATGGTCCATGCCTCCCACGGTCAGATTGGTCATGGTGCCGTAACTCGCTGCCGGCACGCGCTCGGGTGCGGCCTTGGCCAGTGCGCGCATTAAGGTGTCGGTAATGCGCTGGCTGGCTTCAACATTTCCGCCTGCGACCGGCGCCGGCAGTTTTGCGCTCACAATCGTGCCTTCGGGCGCAATGATGGTGACCGGGTTCATCAATCCCGAAGTGGCCGGTGTGTCATCTTCGAGCAGGCAGCGCAAAACGTAATAACTGGCTGAATAGGTGATCGGAAATACCGCATTCACACTGCCATTCACCTGCGGCGCCGATCCGGTAAAATCAATCACCACCGAGCCCGCGGCCGGATCGAAGGTAAGCGCTACTGCGATCTTGATGGGCTCGCCGGTCACGCCGTCATCGTCGAGGCAGTCTTCGGCCGTAAAAGTTCCCGCCGGCATTTTTCGCAATTCGGCGCGGACCAGCCTCTCTGAATAATGAATCAACTCGCTGGTCAGCGATTTGACCTTTTCAATGCCGTATTTTGCGACAATCTCCTTGATGCGCCGCTCGCCGACGCGGCAGGCGCCTATTTGCGCCGCCAGATCTCCCTCCCGCTCCTCCGGGGTTCGCACATTGGCCAGCAATAAGTTCAGTACGCCGCGTTCGGTTTCACCTTTGCGCACCAGGAGCACGGGAGGAATGCGCAAACCTTCCTGGTAGATTTCGCGCGCCGGCCCCATGGAGCCGGCATACATTCCGCCCACATCAGAATGGTGCGCGCGCGATGCAGTGTAGAACGACGGCTTGCTCTCATCACCCAGAAAAACAGGCAGGACCAGCGTGATATCGGGTAGATGCGTGCCTCCGGCATAGGGGTCATTGAGGATGGCGATATCGCCTTCTTCGAGGCGCAGGTTCTGTACCGCGGCACTCACCGACATGGGCATGGCGCCGAGGTGAACCGGCATATGGTCGCCCATCGCAATCACGCGTTCGTTGCCGTCGAAGAGCGCGCAGGAATAATCACGCCGCTCCTTGATATTGGGCGAAATCGCGGTGCGGCGTAACGCCGCACCCATCTCCTCGGCGACGGAGTGAATGCTGCTCTTGAACAGGGCCAACTCGATCGGATTACTGATCTGCCTGGCGGTTTCGATTAGCGCCGTGTCCATCAGGGCACCTCGATCACTAAGTTGCGCAGGCCGTCAACGTTGAGCACATCGCCGGGCGGCAGAATGGTGGCCGAACTGTATTCAGAAACAATTGCCGGCCCCTCGAACGTGTCGCCGCAGCGCAGCCGGGCACGATCGTAAATCCTGGTGTCGCGGAATCCGCCGTCGAAATATACCTGCCGCGTCCCCGTCAAAGCCTGGCCACCATCACCTTCGCGAAGCGATTGGCGAACGGGCTCGAACTTCTCCGACGGAGCCACCATGCGCACGCGCACGTTCACCACTTCCATGGGACGCGATTCGTTCATAAATCCGTAGCGCTTCTGATGCAAGGTGTGGAACCGCGCCGCCATGTCGGTAGAGTATGGAACGTTCAGCTCGTATCCCTGCCCTTTGTAGCGCAGGTCAACCGAGCGGAAAGCCTGGCCCTGGAGTCCTTCAGCTCTGAACTCTTCGGTCCCTTTGTCCTCCAGTTCCGCAAAGAGGCGATCGAGCGGTGATCCCATCGGCAACATCACGGTACGCGAGTACTCGCGCATGGTGTCGGCCAGCAGAATGCCCACTGCGGACAAGGCACCAGGAAGCGCGGGCACAAGCACGCGCGGAACGCTCAGCGAACGCGCCAACTGGCAGGCGTGCACCGGGCCACCGCCGCCGAAAGCCACCAGCGTAAAGTCGCGAGGATCGGATCCCCTCTCGACCGAGATGACGCGAATCGCCTTCGCCATCGAGGTTTCAATCACCTGCAGGATTCCCACCGCAAAATCCTCGATCGTGGCAAGAGGGCCCTTGGTTTTCTCCATGAACTTGCGGGTGCGGGCCAGGTCAAGTTTCATGGCGCCGCCGAGGAAGGTCTCGGTATCCAGCCTGCCCAACACCAGATTTGCATCCGTGACCGTGGGCAACTCACCCTGCCCATAACAGATGGGTCCGGGCACGGATCCGGCGGATTCAGGGCCCACCCGCAACATGCCGCCGGCATCGAATCGCGCAATCGATCCGCCGCCGGCGCCGGCGGTGTGAATGTCGAGCATGGGAACGCCAATGGGGATACTCGACACGATCGACTCGTTGCTGATGCGCAAGCCGCCTGCGGCCTCATCCACCAAGCACACATCGGTGGAGGTCCCGCCCATGTCGAATCCGATGATCCGGTTGAATCCCGCCATGGAGGCCAACTTGGATGCGCCCACAACGCCGCCGGCCGGCCCGGAAAGGATGGTGCGCACGGGCTCGGCAGACGCGATCCGAGCCGATGTCATGCCGCCCGAAGACTGCATCACTTCCAGGCGCAAGTCCTGGTCCTCGACGCGCGCTGCCAGGCGCTCGAGATAACCCCCGACCGAGGGAGCCAGATATGCGTTTGCCACCACCGTAGACGCACGCTCGTATTCTCGAAACTCCGGCAGGATTAGGTGGGAAACCGACAGCGGCAGTCCGAGTTCTTCAAGCTCCGCAGCCACTTCGCTTTCATTCTGCGGATTCGCGAAGGAAAAAAGCAGGGAGATGGCCACGGTCTCTCCGCCTGCCGCGCGAATCCTTTCGGCAAGATGCTTCAGCTCCTCTCCATCCACCTTTCGAATCTGCTCGCACTCGGGGCTGGTCCGCTCCGAGACCCCGAAGCGTAGTTCCTCAGGGACCAGGCATTCGGGAGCCGGCTGAAACCAGTCGTACAGTTTGGGGCGAGCCTGGCGCCCGATCGAGATGGTGTCTTCAAAGCCCTTGGTGGTGACAAAGGCCACGCGCGCGCCTTTACGTTGGAGAATGGTGTTGGTTCCAACCGTGGTTCCGTGACGCACCACCATGCTTGAGCCGTCGGCGATCTTCCGGAGCCCGTTCAAAACTGCCTCCTCGGGATTTTTCGGCGTGGAAAGAACCTTCAAAACCACCAATTCGCCGTCCTTGAGGTAGACGCAATCAGTAAAAGTCCCGCCGGTATCAATCGCAACTCGCATGCGCAGTTCAAACGCCTCTTCATTCTTCAAATAACGCAACTTGGCTTCATAACCTCGTGCTAGCGCCGCAGCAGAGCGGCGCGCCTGGTCTCCGGCTTGCGTTTCAGCGCCTTCGTCCGGGGCACAACCGAATGGGGAGCAAGGTGACCGTTATCGTCAAACGCGGTGGTCAGATCCATACTCATCGACCGAAGATCGATGTCCGTGCTGCGGCGATGCGTATTGGTCAGGTGCTCCAGGGCATACATCCGCGCCATTTTCTCGTCGCCGGCTTTGATTGCGCGCACCAGGCGCTGATGCTCTTCGATCAGTTCCTTCCCATAACTGTCCATGACGATGACCAGGTAGTAATAGCGCATCAACCGCGTTTGGACGTTGCGTACGACCTCAAGAAACGCATCGTTGCGAGTTGAAGCTGCTATCGAAATATGGAAATTGCGGTTCCATTCAAGAAACGTATAGTAACTGCTTTTCTGGCCGTCGTGGTACTCGTAGCTCGCCCAGGATTCGATTTCCCTGATCTGCTCTTCAGTCGCTCGTTGCGCTGCCAACGCCGCGGCAGCGGGCTCCACAATCACCTGAATTTCATTCAGATTTCGATACTCCTTCATCGTGAGCGGAGTAAGCGAATAGCCGCGAAAGGGGATCATTTCCATCAGTGATTCGCCGCAAAGCTTGCGGCAGGCCTCTCGCACGGGCGTCCGGCTGGCCTTGTACCTTTCGCACATCTCCTTTTCCGAAATCGAAAGTCCCGGTTTCAGCGTGCAAGTGACGATGTCCTGTTTTAAGAACCTATAGATCCTTGAGGATTCAGTCATTTGCCCGCCTTTCGTCCTTGATGAGAATGCCTCAGCGCGAACTTGAAGGGGTGGCTGCTGCCTGACCAGCCCGTATCTGGCAACGTAACCGCCGATCATGGTCGTCGGACTACACTCGTCGCACGCCAGGTTCCACTCCTGCGCCCAGCGCACAAACATCTGCTGCTTGCTTATCCGTTCTCTTTGAGGAAGCTGGAAAAAACGCGAAGAAAATTAGGAACAGTTCCCGAAGAATTACTCAGCTTATATACCATTTGAGAAATTTGTCAACTGCGTATTGCAACGATGTGAATTGCTAACGAATATCGCCTTTATAATCTTGTGCTTCAGTTCAGGGCGGTCCCGGACTCATTTCCTGATGGGAATATCCATCCGTTGTCGTTGTATACAAATGCTATACCCGTTGGGCCCGGCTTGCTTCTCTCAAGAACGATGGGCTAACTCGAACCGTGGCAGAGATTTGCGGTCCCTCGCTTGCGCCACCTGCGTTGGCGGCGTACGCCATGCGCTCATTGCCGCCACAACTATTCTTTGCAGCCATTGCAGGGTTTCTTCTAATCTGGTGACTCCCAACTTCAGGTTTCGACGCGGGAACCAGTTCATGATTCCGCGGTCCCGGTCCATTGGTTGCGGAGATCGCAGTGAATTCTGATTTCACTCTTTGCGGAGGCGTCGACTCCGCCATTCTAGCCCTCCGAGGAGAATAATGCCTTACCGCAGTCGAATATGCTCATTTGCCGGGTGCGTTGGATTACTCGCGGGAGCCGTGCACGCCCAGGTGGATCCTGCACTTTACTCTGATATGCATTGGCGCGAGATTGGCCCCATGCGCGCCGGCCGGACGCGCGCTCTGGCGGGCGTAGCAACGGAGCCCGCCACGTTCTATCTGGGCGCGGTGAATGGCGGCGTGTGGAAGACGACCGATGCGGGCGCGACATGGTACAGCATTTGGGACAGCCAGCCGAGCGGCTCGATCGGGTCGATCGCTGTGAGTGAAAGCAGTCCGGACATCGTCTATGTCGGAAGCGGCGAAGGGTTACAACGGCCCGACCTTTCCACCGGCGACGGCGTTTACAAATCGACGGACGCAGGCAAAACGTGGACCCACCTTGAGGGATTGCGCGGCGGACAGCAAATCGGACAGATTGCGATCGATCCTGCCAATCCAGACCGCGTCTTTGTCGCAGTTGAAGGACATCCGTACGGCCCCAATGCGGAGCGCGGGCTCTTCCGCACGCTCGACGGCGGCAGAACCTTCCAGCGCGTGCTGTTTGCAAATGACCGTACGGGAGCCTCCGAGGTGCAGATCGACCCGCAGCATCCCAATATCGTTTTTGCGGGGATGTGGCAGCGACAGGAAGCGCCATGGGAGAACGGATCGTTTGGCGGCGCCGACGGCGGGCTCTATCGCTCCATCGATGGCGGCGATACGTGGGTAAAGTTGACGGGCAACGGTCTGCCCGGCGACATCATGCAGGTGCAGTTGACCATTGCAGCAAGCAATCCGCGCCGTCTCTACGCCGCTGTCGGACAAGTAAATAGAGTGGTGGGAATCTACCGTTCCGACGACGGCGGGGATCACTGGGTGCTGACAGAATCGAATGACGCACGGCCCGCGATGCGCATCGGCGGCGGCGATGTTCCGGTGCCGAAGGCTGACCCCAGAGATCCCGATACCGTCTACATGGCAAGTATTGTGACCTGGAAATCAACCGACGCGGGAAAAACATGGACCGCGCTGCGCGGCTCACCAGGCGGCGATGACTACCAAAACGTCTGGATCAATCCGACCAACTCGAAAATCATCGCGCTGGCCAGCGACCAGGGGGCGATCATCTCGCAGAATGGCGGCGAGACATGGACGCAATGGTTCAACCAGGCAACGGCGCAGATTTATCACGCGACGGCAGACAATGCCTTTCCCTACCGTGTTTGCGGAGGGCAACAGGATTCCGGTTCCGCGTGCGTCTCAAGCCGCAGCGATGATGGGCGCATCACTTTTCACGACTGGCATCCAGTGGGCATCGAGGAGTATGGCTACGCCGCGCCTGATCCTCTTAACCCGGACGTTGTGTACGGCGGAAAGGTGACGCGATATGACCGGCGTACGGGGCAGATCCAGGATGTAGAGCCGAAACCCCTGCACAGTTATCGCGCGCTGCGTACCGAGCCGCTCGAATTTTCTCCAGTGAATCCGCGCAAGCTCTACTTCGCCACCAACACGCTCTGGCTTACCGAGGACGGCGGCCGGAATTGGAAGCAGGTAAGCCCTGATCTGAGCCGGGAGAGTTTTGATTTGCCGCCGACTGTCGCTTTCTACAAAGACTCGCCTGCAGCCAAGGTCACGCGGCGTGGCGTGATTTACGCTTTAGGTCTTTCTCCGCTCGACGGCAACCGCATGTGGGCCGGCACAGACGACGGGCTGATTTGGACGACTGCGGATGCGGGCGCGCACTGGACAAACGTGACTCCACCGGAGCTGAAGCCGTTCTGGAAGGTGTTTAATATGGACGCCGGGCATTTCGACGCGTCGACCGCGTACGCGGCGGTGAATACCATGCGCCTGGACGACATGCGGCCTCACCTTTTCCGCACCCACGACGGCGGCAAGACCTGGGCGGAGATCGATAACGGCATACCGGAGGGCGCGGCGACAAGCGCCATTCGCGAAGATCCGAAGCGCAAAGGCCTGCTCTACGCGGGCACTGAAACCCAGGTGTATGTCTCGTTTGACGACGGAGATCACTGGCAATCGCTGCGACTCAACATGCCGGCAAGTTCCGTCCGCGACCTTGAGGTGAAGGACGACGATCTGATCGCCGGAACGCATGGACGCGGTTTTCTGATCCTCGACGACGTGACGCCATTGCGGCAAATGAGCGCGAAGCTGGCAGCAGAGGATGCCCATCTCTATGCACCGCAAACGGCCATCCGCATTCGCAACGACATGAACCCGCCGACGCCGTGGCCGCCGGAGATGGCGACCGGCGAGAATCCGCCCAATGGGGCGATTCTCGATTATTATCTGGCGCCAAACACGTCGGGCGTAGTTACGCTCGAAATTGCCGATGCCAACGGCAAAGTGATTGCGCGCTTCAACAGCAACGACGCAGTGCCGGCGCCCGATCCACGATACCCCGATCCCATTCTGTGGGCGCAACCCCCGCGCAACCTTTCCGCCGCGCCCGGGCACCATCGCTTCCTTTGGAATATGCAGTATCCCCAGGTGCCGGGCCTTACCACCGAACCGGACGAGGACCAGGCCGTGCCGTTCGATACGCCCCGGGTTTCGACGGCGCCCTGGGTCATGCCGGGCAGTTACACGGTGCGGCTGATTGCCGATGGCCACACCCTTTCGCAGCCGTTGAAGATTGTGATGGACCCACGCGTCAAGACGCCTTCGTCAGAGCTCGCGAAACAATTCACCGCGGCGAAGTCGATCTACGACGACTTGGTGAAGACTACGGACGCTATGCAGGAGATCGAAGCGGTCCGTGAACAACTAAAGGCGCGATCCGGCCAGGCTGCCGATTCCGAGTTGGAACATTCGCTCGAACAGAAGATTGACGCCATTGCCGGCTCTGAGCGGCCGCGCGGAGGCGGCCGCGGAGGACCCGAGGGCCCGCCGACATTGACTTCGGTGCGCACGCAGTTGGCGCGGCTCGAACATGAAATCGAAAATGCCGATGTGGCGCCAACCTCGGCACAGGATGAAGCTGTACAAATCTCCGCGCAGCCGCTCGATGGGCTGCTCGAGCAATGGCAACAGCTGAAGCAGAGGGAATTGAAAACGCTGAACGCAGAATTGATCCGCGACCACAAGCCGCCGATCGACATCGCCAGGCGCAAAGACGGCCAGGGCGAGGAAGATCAGATCGATCTCGGCGACGAAGACTGATCGCTGATGATTCAAATCACGGAAATGCGCGAACGATGCCAGTCGCTCGCCGGGGGTTGTGCAGGATGAATCTGTCCGTTGCAGGGAAGCTTTGCAGGCTCGCCTTAGCTGCACTCGTCCTGGCGGGGGCGCTGTGCGCGCAGGCACAAACGCCGGACACGGCGACCCTCGAGGGCAGCGTCGCAGATTCCTCTGATGCGCCGCTCGCAGGGGCGGTAGTGACCGCGACCAACGAAGCCTCCGGGCTGGTGCGCTCCACCGCCAGCGATGCATCGGGCCGGTTCAGCCTTGCGGGATTGCCGGCGGAAAACGCATACACCGTGGCGGCAACGAAGGGCGGCTTTGCAGAGGCGCGGCAAGCCCAGGTGCAGTTGATTGCCGGCAGCAGCGCGGATCTCCACTTCACTCTCCGTGTTGCCGGCCAGGTTTCTGTCATCACTGTGAAAGGCAGTGCCGGCGATGTGCGCCTCGATGAGCCGCAGCTGGGCGTTTATCTCAGCCAGCAGCAGATGCAGGAAACGCCGCTCGTCAACCGTCGCATCACGTATCTGCCGCTGCTCGAAGCGGCGAATCGCCCGGCCATCAGCCAGGGCGACATCTTTATGAACGAGGACCTGTTCAACACCAATGGCGCAGGCCGGCGCCAGACGTGGTTCGAAGTGGATGGCGCCAATGCAGACGATATGTGGGGTCGCCAGACGATCTTCAGCAACATTCCTTTGCTGGCCGTGGATGCAATGACGGTGCTTACGAATGCGTTTTCATCCGAATTCGGCGCGGGCACAGGCAGCGTGGTCAACATCATTACGCGCACCGGCGGAAGCCAGTTTCATGGCCAATTGCTCGAGCTTTGGCGCCCGGCCGCTGCCGAAGCTTCTCTTTCCGGATTCAACGGCGGCAATGCTACCAGCGGAAACGAGATTACAGGCGATGTGCTCGGCCAGTCCGCCGCCGCGTTTTCCGGACCGCTCGGCCCTTCGAGCAAGACGCATTTTTCCCTCGCCGGTGAATGGAGCCGCGAGGCCAAGGCTTCGCCAATCACCTCGCCGCTCTCGCCCGGCAGCTACGTCGGTCATTATCGTGGGTGGCTTGGTTTCCTGCGGCTTGACCGGCAGTTGAATGCTCGAAATAACACATTCCTCCGCACCAATTTCGATAATTTCACCGATACAAATCCAAACGGCATTGTCGGAGGCTCCAGCCTGGCCAACGTGGCCCGCATCTTTCACCGGCGGACTTACACGGGCGAGATTGGCGAGACGGCCGTTCTGGCTCCGCACCTGCTCAGCAACCTTCGCGCGCAGTTTCAACTGGCGTCGCCAATCACGGAGTTCGACCCGGTGATTTACAGCACGCAGTTTTCCGTGCCCATCGCGTCGTTATGCGGCGGCATAGCCTGCGGTACGTTTACCTCCGGCACCTCGCAGTCCGCGCTGCTGATGAACCGGCAATACGAATTCGCTGAGACTCTTGCCTATACGCGCGGCCGCCAGCAACTGATTGCGGGCGCCGATGTGACGGCGGCGCACAACGGCGGCAATAGCAAAGAGTTCGGAGGACCGATTTTCTTTGGCAAGTTCACTTACAACCCCTGCCCGGGCACGCCGGCATTCTGCGAAAGCGCTACGTATATCGATAACATCGCCAACGTCAACAACTACCAACAGAGTTATGGCAATGCAGAGTACACGGTCGACGATCAACTCTGGTCGCTGTTTGCGCAGGACGACTTCCGCGTAGGTCGCCGGCTTGGGGTGAGCGCCGGCCTGCGCTACGAGCGCCAGACTCTGACCAACGCCGTCGCGGATTTTGCTCCTCGCGCAGGCTTTGTCTACGACATGCTCGGCGATGCGTCGATCGTATTGCGGGGCGGCTTCGGCATTTATTACTCTCAGGTCGTCGACAATGCGGTGGCCAGCTACGCTCTCGGTGAGCCCACGGGCGTGTTCACCTATACGGCGACACCCGGTGAAGTTGGCTTTCCGTCGAGCATCGCCGCTGCGCCCTTGCCCGCATTTCCAAGCGGTGCCATTGCTCCCATCCGGAGCCTTTATGTTCGGCCGGGGCAGCCCACAACTCTCGATCAGTGGTTCCCGGCCTCAGTATTGAACGGCTATCCCAACGCCATGCTGAACGCGTACTCCGAGCAGTACACAGCCAGCCTCGAGCACCGCTTCGCGCCAGGTTGGGTGCTGAGCCTGGATTACGTGGGCACGCATACGCTGCGCATCATCCGGCCCCTGGATGTGGATGGGCCATCGCCTTTCATCCGAACCACGCCGGGCCAGGTGCGCAGCGCGGGCCAGGCCAACTGCACCCGTCCCTATTGGATCTGGTGGTATCAGCAGCAAGGCATGGCGTGCGAAACCAGCCCTGCCACCTCGTATCCCCAGCCTCCTTACAGCGTCATTCAGACCGATGTCCACGACGGCTACCTCCATTACAACGCGCTCGACCTCAATGTCACGCATGGCTTCAGCCACGGCTTTACGGTACTGGGCAGCTACACCTGGTCGCACACACTCGACAACGTGGACCCGGACACAACCAGCCAGAACCCCGACGACACTAATTTCACGGAGCATGAGGAATACGGGCCGGCCATTTACGATCAGCGGCAACGCGCGGTTCTGAGCGGCACCTGGATGGCGCCATGCAAAATCGCTTCCGGGGGAGTGGGTACGCTGGCCACCGGCCTTCCGTTCAACTACGTGACCGGAGTGCCCAACAGCGGCGACACGGGCGCGACCACGGATCGTCCGGTGATCAATGGGGCAGTTGTCGGCCGTAACGCGGGACGTGGCCGGCCCATCTACTCCGTCGACCCATTTCTCGGCCGCACCTTTCCGTTGGACCATGAGCGCGTCCAACTCGATCTGCGAGCTGAGGCGTTCAACCTCCTCAACCACGGGAATTTCGTAAACTACAACGGCACCTACGGCAATGGCGCCGCGCCGGCAGCGGGCTTTGGCGCGCCCCTGGCGGGCGTCACTTCGCAACTCACCGCGCGCGAATTGCAGTTTTCAACGAAGGTGAGTTTCTGACCGCTCTCTTCCGCATGCAAGCCGCATCAGGAGCAGAATCGATGGACATCGAACGTAGTTGGTCCTCTTTGGCATTGACGCTTGGCTTGTTGACCGCAACCGCGATACCTCTCGCGGCGCAGCCATCTGCCTCGGCGCAATACCCCAATACCCTTCTTGAGGGGTTTCGTTGGCGCGACGTTGGCCCCATGCGCGGCGGCCGCAGCTATGCGGTGGCCGGAGTTGCAAGCCAGCCCGACACGTTCTATATGGGTTCGGTCGGCGGCGGAGTGTGGAAGACCGAAAACGCAGGCCGGACCTGGTTCCCTATTGCCGACGATCCCGCGACCGGCATTCCCATCGGCTCCATCGGCGCCATCGCTGTGGCGCCCTCTGACCCCGACGTCATTTACGTCGGCACCGGCGAGCCCGACATACGCAGCCAGCATTCCTACGGCATCGGCGTGTTCAAGTCTACCGACGGCGGCAAAACCTGGCGCGCGATCGGCCTTGTGGACACGCGCCAGATCGGCAAGATCGTCGTCGACCCCGCTGACCCCAATCGCGTCTATGTCGCGGCACTCGGCCACGTTTACGACAACAACGCCGAGCGTGGAGTCTTCCGCTCCACCGACGGCGGCGCACACTGGAAAAAGATCCTCTTCAATTCCGCGAACCCTGAAGGCGTGGGCGCAATTGATCTGGCGATCGACCCGAATCACCCTCGCACCATCTATGCTTCGCTCTGGGCAACTCGCCGCCCGCCCTGGGCCGTTTATGCGCCCACTAATCTCCCCGGCGGCGGACTATACAAATCAACGGACGGCGGCGACTCGTGGCTGAAGCTTGCGGGGGGCTTGCCAGACGACAACTCCGTGGGCAAGATCGGTGTGGCTGTTGCGCCCGGCAACTCCAACCGGCTTTACGCGGTCGTGGACGATCTCGGCACAGCCGTCGCTCGTCCGCTGCACTTTGGCGCCGCTGCAACTGAGCGAACCAACGCACCCACACCGCCGGGCGGCATCTACATCTCCGACGACGCCGGGGCAACCTGGCACAAAGTCAATGGCGAACAGCGGCTCTGGGGACGGGGCTGGTACTTCGGCCAAATCTCTGTCGACCCCGGCAATCCCGACCGCGCCTACGACATCAACACCGCCACGTACATGACTCTCGATGCCGGCAAGAGCTGGGTGCCTGTCAAAGGCGCGCCCGGCGGCGACGACTATCACCAGATGTGGATCAACCCCAAAGACGGCCAGCGCATGGTGCTCTCGAGCGACCAGGGCACGGTGGTCAGCGTCGATGGAGCCAGGACATGGAGCACGTGGTACAACCAGCCCACCGCCGAGATCTATCATCTCGCCGCGAGCGACGGATTTCCGTACTGGCTGGTCGGCGCGCAGCAGGACTCCGGCGCCGTTCGCGTCAGCACCTGGTCACAAACGGGTAGGCTCGACTACCGCAACTGGCAGCCAGCCTGCCTGGCGGGCGAAGCCAACACCGTCGTTCCCGATCCGAAAGATGCCGACATCCTCTACGGCAATGCGGACACGTGCAATCAACGGCTGAATGTGGCGCTGAAAGCGGGCGAATTGCCTGCGCCCGATTCCGGCGACCCCAACCGCAGAACGTGGACCTCGCCCGAGGTCTTCTCGTTGGCCGATGACGCCCTCTACTATTCGAACCAGTTTGTCTTCCGCAGCCGCGACCAGGGCAAGACCTGGCAGAAGATCTCACCCGATCTTGCCCGCGTGAACCCCGAGGTCCCCCAGACCCTTGATGCGATCACTGCCAAGGACATTGACCAGCCCATGACCACCCGCTTCGGCGTGGTCTACACGATCAGTCCTTCACCTCTGGATGCCAAAACCGTCTGGGTTGGCACCGACGACGGTTTGATCCACGTAACCCGCGATGACGGACAAACCTGGCACGACGTGACGCCGCCCGCAATGACAGCCTGGAGCAAGGTCTCGCAGATTGAAGCCGGCCACTTCGACGCGGAAACAGCTTATGCGTCTGTCGATCGTCACCGCCTCGCCGACAACACTCCTTACATCTACCGCACTCACGATGGCGGCAAGAGCTGGCAAAAACTAGTTAACGGCATCCCCGACGGCGCATTCGTCAACTCTGTCAAAGAGGACCCGAAGCAGAAGGACCTCCTCTACGCCGCCACTGAACTGCGTGTCTACGTTTCCTTCAACGGGGGCGACAATTGGCAACCGCTGCAGCTCAACATGCCCGTCACCTCGGTGCGCGATCTTGTGATTCACGGTGATGACCTCGATGTGGCTACGCACGGACGGGGCTTCTGGGTTCTCGACCAGATGTCGGCTCTTCGCCAGATCGCGGCCAAAGGCGGCGAAATCGCGTCGGCGCCGGCATATCTTTTTGAACCCGGCCAGACCTACGCGATGCGGCAGGGCGGCCAGAACGGCACTCCGCTTCCGCACGAGGAACCTGAGGAAGAAAATCCTCCGGCAGGCGTAGTGGCGTATTACTGGTTGAAATCCACACCGCAGACCCCCGTCAAGCTCGAGCTCATTGACGCCTCCGGCAAGGTGGATGTTTGCGCCGCCAGCGACACGCCCGTCAAGCCTGTCGACACCGAGGCCATCAATGTACAGGCGTATTGGTTGCAGCCTGCGCCTTCTCCCTCGGCCAGCTCCGGCATGCACCGCTTCGCTCTCAATCTCGCCGCCCCGCAAGGCTTCGGCGCATTTCGCCGGGCTCCTGCGGCCCCTCCGCCGGCCGATGCTTGCCACCCGCCCGGGACGCCGGCGCCTGAAACGGAAGGCAATCGCCCTGCACGCGGAGCCGCCACGCTGAAGCCTGGAGACTATACGGTTCGTCTGACCGTCGACGGCCAGAGCTACACGCAGCCGGTCACCATCATGCCCGATCCGCGTCAACTGCCTGAAGGTTCCGCTGCGCCCTCGGATGGCGACGATAATGACATGTGAATAGACGCGCGCGAGCCCACCGCGATCTCAAAGCCGTTGCAGTAATCCGCCCATTGCATATAATCTCGGTACTATTTTCCCCGCCCCTCCCCACGCCGCCGGGGCGGGGAGTCGATCCGGAGGTCCACCCCATGAGCAGCAGATTCATCGCTTGCCTGATTCTTTCCATCAGTTCATGCGCCTGCGCGCAAACGGTCTCGCCCGAGCTCTTCAATCGCCTGCAGTGGCGCAACATCGGCCCCTTCCGGGCAGGCCGCACCGTAGCCGTTGGCGGCGCCGGTGGTTCCAGCCCGGTGTTTTACTTCGGCGCAGTCGATGGCGGAGTTTGGCGAAGCGAAGACGCGGGCATGGTATGGAAGCCGCTTTTTGATCGGGAACCCGTGCAGTCCATCGGCGCACTCGACGTCTCGCAGAGTGACCCGAGTTTGATTTGGGTCGGCACGGGCGAATCCGACATCCGCTCCGATCTTTCCTCCGGCGATGGCGTTTACAAGTCAACCGATGGCGGCAAAACCTGGCAAAACATGGGCCTGAAAGACACGCGCCAGATCTCCCGCGTGGTTATCGATCCCCACGACAACAACACCGTATATGTTGCGGCGCTGGGATATGCTTACGGCAACAATCCCGACCGCGGCGTTTACAAGTCAACCGATGGCGGCAACACGTGGATCAAAGTGCTCGATAAGGGCGACTCGATAGGCGCGGCCGACCTGGTGATCGTGCCCGACGATTCCAATACGCTTTTTGCGTGCATGTGGGACGCGCACCGGGCGCCCTGGAGCCAATACGGACCGACCATCGGCCCAGGCAGCGAGCTTTACAAATCAACTGACGGTGGCAGGACCTGGACGCAGCTCACCGGCCACGGTCTGCCGGAAGGCAAGTGGAGCCGTTCGGGCGTGGCCGTTTCCAATGATGGCAAGCGAGTTTATGCGCTCATTATGGCCAGGCGCGCCGGACTCTACGTCTCCGATGATGGAGGCGCTACATGGACGCTGCGCAATGGCGATCCGCGGCTCACGGGACGCGACTGGTACTTCAGCCGAATCACGATTGATCCCAACGATCCCGACACCTTTTATGTTCCCAACACAGCTTTCTTCCGCTCCACTGATGCCGGCAAGACCATCACGGTGGTGCGCGGCGCTCCCGGCGGAGACGATTACCACCAGCTTTGGATCGATCCCAGGAATTCTTCGCGGATGATTCTGGGCAGTGACCACGGCACAACTATCAGCATTGACAAAGGAACGACGTGGACAAGCTGGTACAACCAGCCCACCGGACAGATGTATCACGTGGTCACCGACGATCGGTTCCCCTACGCCGTGTACGGATCGCAGCAGGACGACGGCAGCCTCGGCATTTTGAGCGGTACCGATCATGAAAGCATCACTCCTCGCGACTGGTTTATTGCGGCGCAGAGTGAGAGCGGCTACGTTGCGCTCGACCAGCTTCACCCCGACATTCTCTATGCAAGTTCGTCCTTCGGCGGAGTGGTGCGCGTGGACCGCAAAGAGTCGCTCTCCACCGAGATCAGCCCCTGGCCGGGGCCGAACTTCGGCGCGGACATTTCGCAACGAAAATATCGCGCCACCTGGACGCCGGTACTGGTGATGTCGCCCGCGGACAAGCGCTCTCTTTACCTGGGCACACAGTTCGTGATGAAGACAGTGGATGGCGGCGTTCATTGGACGCAGATCAGCCCTGACCTCACCGGCGCCAGAAAAGAAGACATGAAGAAGATTCCGCTGCCGGCAGGAGGCCCGGGCGGGTTCGCAAATGAAGGGTCGATGGGACCGGATAACCCCGATCCACCAACCGTCGCCAATTCGATCGCGCGCGGATATGGAACCATCTTCACCATTGCGCCATCGCCGCGCAATGCCGCGATCATCTGGACCGGCAGCGACACCGGGCTTGTGTTTCTCACCCGCGATGGCGGAAAGACGTGGACGAATGTGACGCCGCCCGATGTCCAGCCGTGGTCGAAGATCTCGCTCATTGACGCTTCCCACTTCGATTCGGGAACCGCATATATCGCGGTCGATCGGCATCGGCTCGATGATCGTACTCCCTACGCGTACCGCACGCACGATTTCGGCAAGACCTGGACCAGGATCTCCAATGGCATCTCCGATCCCGATTTCGTGCATGTGGTTCGTGAAGATCCCAAGCGGAGAGGATTGCTCTTTGCCGGGACCGATTTCGGAATCGATGTCTCTTTCGATGATGGCAATCACTGGCAGCCGCTGCAGTTGAATTTGCCCGCCGCGTCGGTACGCGACATCGATGTTCATGACAACGATCTGGTGATTGCCACTCATGGACGGGCGTTCTGGATACTGGACGACATCTCGCCGCTGCGGCAGGTTGCCGACGCGCAAGCTGCGCGCGGCGCTTATTTCTATAGACCTGCCGCGGCGATTCGCGTCGATCACGATCCGTTCCCGAGCACGAGAATTCCCGTCGACGAGCCCACGGCGAAAAACCCTCCCGACGGCGCGATTCTGGATTACTATCTGCCGTCGGCTTCGCACTCGGTCGCCTTGAAGATTTACGATGCCAAAGGCAGGCTGGTGCGCGAGTTTTCTTCGGCCAAGGGCGCACCCGCTCCGGAGCGAGCGCCCGCCGCAGCGGATGCGTGGAGGATCCACGCTGCTCCGTTGAGCGGCGAACCCGGGATGCACCGCTTCATTTGGGGGCTCACCTGGGCCAGTACCGGCGAAATGGATCCTGACTTCCCGGATGCAGGCGGCGGAGGAGCAGCATCGCCGCGTTTGCCGAAAGTGGCTCCGGGGCAATTCAAAGTCGTGTTAAGTGTCGACGGAACCGATCTTACTAGGAATCTCACTGTGGTCATGGATCCACGCTGCACGGCAACTCAAGCGGCGCTTGAACAGCAGGAGGAGCTTGGCGTCAGCGTCTATAACGACCTGCGCAAGGCTCAGCAAGCAATCGAGCAGATCCGGGCGGCGATGGGCGGCGGGAGCGGCCCGCGCAGAGGCGGCAATCAGAACCAGGCCGGTGCAGGATCCGGTCCGGCGGCCAAACTTCTCAGCGGTGATCCCAATGCTGAGAACACACCGGGTCTTCTGCAGATTCAGAGTTCGCTCTCCAGCGATCTTGCGGCGGTGCGCTCCGGTTACAATGCACCCACATCGCAAGAGCAAGAGCTCTTCCGGCAACTGGACGTTGCTCTGAACAAGGCCCTCGCGGAGTGGGCGAAGCTGAAACCTCCCGGAGCACAAACGAGTGAAAGCTCACACCGGCAAGCCCGCGACGACGGGGCAGACGAGTGACTCATCGCAGTTCGCTAAACTCCGGCGTAATTTTCCGCACCGTTCAGTGCTCGACCACGCTCAGCGTGACGCTGGACGGATAAGCAGACGAGTGATGCACCTGGTTGTGGGCCACAACTCCCTGCGCTTCATCGAAGTTGTTGCCGCCGGTGTTCAGGTTGCGGTCAAAGCGCGGAAAGTCGCTGCTGCTGACCTCGATGCGAATCTCATGGCCGGGCGGGAAGTAGATGCTGGTCTGCATGGGCTGGAGCACGACCTTGTACACCTTGCCTTTTTCCATCCACACCGGCGGCTTGTCGTAGCCGTCGCGATAGCGCGCGCGCTGGATATTGTCATCGATGTTGAATGCGGTGCCGTCGGGAAAGACGTCGACCAGCTTGACGGTAAAGTCGGTGTCTTTGGCATCGCTGGAAACGTAGAGGCTGACGTCAACGGGTCCGCTGACTTCGACGCCTTTCTCTAGCGGCTGGGTCTCGTAGACAAGCACGTCCTGGCGTGCCTCGACGACGCGCTGGTCGACCGCGCCCGCTTTCAGATCTGCGCCCATGCAGCAGAAGCCGCCGCCGTGCGTGGGCACGGGATTCTGGGGATCGTAAGTGAAGCCGTCGGGGGAATCGTCGTGAGGAGCGGTTGCAGTGAGAGTGCCGTCACCGGCGATCGAGTTGGCATGGCCGCCGCTGGCCAGGTAAAAAGTGACGGGCTTGGCGTTGGCAGGCGGCCATACGTCGGAGGACTGCCACTTGTTCAATCCCATGGTGTAGTACTGAACCTTCGGCGTCTTGTCCAGCACGCCGCCGGGTTCGCCCTTGAGAAAGCGGTCGAACCATGCCCAGGTAAGCGCGTCGTAGTCTAGGCGCGCATCGCCCATATCGCGGTCGCCCACCATGGTGTGCTCGCTGGCGCGCTTGTAGCTGCAGTGCGGGACGGGCGCGATCACGGCGTACTGTTCGCCGGCGATGGCCGGATCGGCGGTTTCGCGCACACGATTGTAAGCGGCAAGGTTGGGGCCGACGCTGATGTCGTACCAGGTCATAAGCCAGAGACCGGGAACGTTGATGCGCATGTTGTCGTGCCACAGGCCGCCTTTGTACCAGGCTGGATCGTTGGGAGCGCGCGTAATCATGGCGGGCTGGCCTGAGGGCGTGGGGTCAGCGTAGATGCTGCGCGGTGCGCCCAGCGCAGACAGAATATCTTCTTCAGGCAGATGCCACAGCGCCTTTGACCAGTCGACGGCGGGCGGATGCGCGCCCAGGTCCCACAATTTTGCTGCCGCTACCAGCGCCTGCTGCGAGGTGCCCGGGGGAAAGTTCGGTTTGGCGTCGTTGGTTTCAAGGCCCGATTCATAGAGCCATGGCGCGAACAACATCTGTACCGCGCCGCCGCGGAACCAGTTTCCTTGCTCGTAATACGGCCCCACGCGTCCTACCCCGGCTCCGTAGCTTTCAGGGATGATGGCTGCCAGCGCCTTGTTGCCTCGCGACGCCACGTTGAGCTGCCACTCGGCGGTAGAGGAGCAGCCGATGAGACCCACTTTGCCGCTGCTCCACGGCTGCGCGCTCATCCAGTCGAACTCGTCGTCAGAGTCGGTGAGCGGCGTGCCGAGAATGTCGTAGTCACCCTCTGAGAAATATCGGCCGCGTTCGTTCATCTCGATATAGATGTAGCCGCGCTTGACAGCGTCGAGCGCGGCCGTCATGTCGCGCGGCGCGCCCAGCTGCACGTCCCAGTAATTGAAGTTGTAGGGGGTGCGCACGAATATAATCGGGTATTTCTTCGATTCGTCTTTGGGACGGTAGATATCGGCCTGCATGCGCTTGCCGTCACGCATCGGCACCATGACCTTGCGCTCGATGATGGCGACGGACTCGAGCTCATTCTCGATGGCATTGCGATGAGCGATGAGGTCAGCGTTCGGCGGCGGGGCTTGCGCCGGCGCAAATCGCGCTGTGAAGACTGCGCTGCCACAACAAAGCGCAAGCAGCAGGATCCATTTCGTAATTGGTTTCATGAGGTCTCCAAAGGAAACTTCTGCGGCAGAGAGAATTCGTTATCCATATTAGCGGATGCACGCGCGCCAGCCAGATCACACTCAGCTTGCCTGAATCAGTTGCCGCTGAACGTTGCCTGCATGAGAGGTACCCATAATCCCGGATCCAGCTGAACGTCGGTGGGGGCTTCGTCCAGCGGGATGGTCATGGTTGTTTCTGCCTTGTCGAGGGTAATGAACCTTCGCGGCTTCGGCGCCGGCGCACCGCCGGGACGTCTGCCGGCGCCTCCTGCAATCGGAGCGGCGGGAGGTGCGGGCGCGGTCACAACCCCAATTTCAATCGGCATGTGAAACAAGCCCTGGTCCTGCGTCTGCTTTACGGTCACTTCGAGCTGCCTGGCCGCCGCGTCGTAATGCCACGTTCCGCTCACTTTGAGAATGCCGCCACGATTGAGCCATTCGTGAAAGAACCACCGCAAATCCCGATTCTCAGGGGCGCAGGTTGCCGATTCGGCGCACGCGTCTTCCATGGCATGCCGCAAGTCGTCGCTGGTCGCGCTCAAGTTTCTGAAGCGGCTGTAGTAGAGCCGAATCCCCGCCCAGAAGTTGTCGTCGCCCAGCACGCCGCGCAGCGTATGCAGCACCATGGCGCCGCCCTGGTAGATCTGCGCGGAATTGGAAAACACGTTGCTGTCATTCTCCAGGTTGGCGTGAACCACCGTATCGGCCGGGTGCGCCAGCTCATAATTGACCGCGCTGTCCCGCGCCCGTTTCACACCCGCCAGAAACGCGTCGCGCCCATCCTGATGCTCGGTGTAGAGCAGCGCAAAATAGGTGGCGAACCCTTCGGCCAGCCACACGTCGTCCCAGTCGCTCTCCGTCACCGCATCGCCGAACCATTGATGCGCCATTTCGTGCGACTCCGCGCCGTAAGCCCCGTTGTAATAAAAAATCGTTGTCGCCGGCTCCGTCGCTCCTCCCGCGAAGGTGGCATCAAGTTGCGCCAGCTTCTCATACATAAACGGCCCGATGTGGTCGGAGTAGAACTCAAAAATCGATGCCGTATGCGGATCGAGCGCGTTGAATCCCGCGTCGGCGTTCTGTGGAAATACCCACGTGGAAAACTCCGTGCCCTCCGCGCTGCCAAAGTACTTCACGGCGTACTGCGCGACCGCCAGGCTGTATTGCCACGGCGGAATGGGCAGCGCCTCATTCCAGGTGGTACGCCGCATTCCTCCCGGCAGATCGGTCTGCTCGGTCATCTTTCCGTTCGACAAAACCTGGTAGCTGCTGGGCGCGGTTACGCTGATCGTCTTGGGGGCCTTCACTGAGATGTGGTCGATCGTCGCCAGCCAGTTGCGGGCCTTGTTCGGCCAGTTATCGGTGAACCACCCCCGGTCGCCGTACTGGTTCCTGCCGATATTCAATCCCGTGGCCGGAATCCCGTGGTACGAGATTGTGATCTTCAATTTGTCGCCTGCATGAGCGGCCGGGAGCTGAATACGGAGCACGTCATTCTTGTGTTCATAGCTCAGCGCCTTGCCGTTCGCCTCAACGGCGGTTACGGTCATGCCCCGGCCCACGCTGGTCGGTGCCGGCGCGGCTGCTGCTCCAGGAGCGCCGGCTCCCGGTCTCCTCGGAGCCTGTTGCAGGCACGGATTGAGCCGATCCTCCTGCCGCGGCTCCGCGATGAGGTTGCACAGGTTGAGGTCCAGCGTTTGCACGCCGTCGGCCTGCAACTCAAAATCGATCGTATCTTTGACGCTGAGATCATCCGAGGCGTCGTTGAGTGTCACCTCAAAACCGTAATGAAGAATTTTGATGCCAGGCTGCCGCGGAAAATGATCGGCCAGCGCACGAGGAGACGCCCCACTCAGCGCCATCGCCAGGCCCGCCCAGCTCGCCAGCAAGCTCCCGCGCAGAAACACAGTGCCGCTCACCATTTGCTGCTCCTCCTGACGTACGCTCAAATGTACGGGAATGATGGTGCCGAAACCCTTCGAGCCCGACTCCTGGCTCATTGACCGCGATTTATTGTACTCATTGCGCTGACGCTGCCGTCAACAGATTTTCAGGCGCGTTGCGCTGGCTGAGGCCATCCACGCCGTTCTTCCTGTGGCGGCAAGCATGAATCGTCCCACGCTCTCCCTGGGAAGTGCGTTTGCAAGACAAGTTGGATACAATCCTCACACGCTTCGTTTTTCGCCTGGCGAAAGGATCCTCTCCCGCATCAGAGAATGACTTCCCCATCCGTTCAACTCGATGCTGCGACGCCCGGTCCGGACGCAAATCCCCGCATGGTTGAAAGTCTCGGCCTCTTCAGCGCCACCACTCTGGTTGTGGGCTCCATGATCGGCAGCGGCATCTTTATTGTCGATTGCGATATTGCCCGAGGCACCGATTCCCCGGCCTTGTTCCTTGCCGCTTGGGTCATCACCGCCATTCTGACCCTGGTGGGCGCGCTCAGTTACGGCGAGTTGGCGGCCATGATGCCCAAAGCGGGCGGCCAGTATGTCTATTTGCGTGAATCTCTCGGGCCCCTCTGGGGTTTCCTTTACGGCTGGACTTTCTTCCTCGTCATTCAGACCGGGACCATCGCTGCGGTGTGCGTGGCTTTCGCCAAATTCCTCGGCGTTTTTGTTCCAACTGTCTCCAGCAGCCATTGGCTGTGGCATATCGCTCATGTACCGCCCGTTGCTGTCGGCCCCATGGTGCTGGGCAACATGGAAATCGGCATAAGCACCGCGAACCTGGTCGGCATTGCCGTGGTCGTGCTGCTGGCCACCATCAACATACTCGGCATGAAACTCGGTGTCCTCGTCCAAAACATTCTTACTGTAGTCAAGGCGCTCTCCCTGGCCGCTTTGATTCTTGTGGGATTCACCGTGGGGCGCGATAGCGTCGCCATCGCCGCCAATTTCGGCGGCCACGGCACTGCATTCTTCAGGAATGCGGGCTGGTCGGTTCTGCATCCTGTGCAGGTTGGGGCGCAGGGGCCTATCGCCTGGGTGAACCTCTTCGTCATCCTGGCCATTGTGCAGGTCGGTTCGCTCTTCTCGTCCGATTCCTGGAACAACGTCACCTTCACTGCCGGGGAGACCAGGAATCCTCGCCGAACCATTCCACTTTCGCTGGCGCTGGGAACGGGTTTTGTACTGACTGCCTATTTTCTGGCCAGCGCCGCTTACCTCATGGTGCTGCCACTGCATGGCGATCCACACGGCGCAACCATCCTGGCGCGCGGCATCCAGCACGCGTCGGAGGATCGCGTGGGCACGGCGGTCCTGCAGCAGATCTTCCCAAGCATCGGCGGCTACCTGATGGCGGCTGCAATCCTGGTTTCCACCTTCGGCTGCGCCAACGGCCTCACCCTCGCCGGCGCGCGCGTTTATTACGCCATGGCCTGCGACGGGCTCTTCTTCCAGTCTGTCGGCAAGCTCCATCCGCGCTTTCGCACGCCTGTTGCGGGGCTGATTGTGCAGGCCCTGTGGGCTACGCTGCTGTGCTTGTCTGGTACCTATAGTCAACTGCTCGACTACATCATTTTTGCAGTGCTGGTTTTCTATATTCTGACCATCCTGGGCTTGTTTGTGCTCCGCATCAAGCGGCCCAACGCGCCGCGGCCCTACAAGGCCTTGGGCTACCCGTTCTTGCCCGGGCTCTATTTGTTCATGGCTGCGGGTATTTGCGCAGCTCTGCTCCGCTACAAGCCGCAGTACACCTGGCCGGGGCTGATCCTGGTACTGCTGGGAATCCCGGTTTATCTTTATTGGTCGCGAAGCAAGTTACAACGGTAGCCGTGCCTTCCCATTCGGGAATTCTTCACCTGGCTTTTCGGGTTTTCTCGCCGATGGCGAGGCAGAACCTTCCACAGGCTGGGAAGTTTCGATCACATAGTGCTCGGGGAGCCGCACCAGTTGATCTTCCCTGCCAATATAGCGGATGCGTGCGTTGTACATTTGCTCAGCCACTGTCGCGGAGACGTAGCCATTGACGACGTCGTTGAAGACATCCTCGACTGCGCGTTCGTGCGGGTTGCCGTAGCCTCCACCGCCGGGCAAGTTGAGTTGGACATGAGCTTCGGGACCGAGCATGAGCAGAGACTTGGCGGGCACGGGTTCACCCTCCAGTAGAAACTCGCCGCAAGCTCCCGGCGCTCCGCCATCGATGCCCTTGCCCGGGAGGTGGATGCGGTCCGCCATGGCGGAGACTTCCCAAGGGCGGCCCGAAAGGCAACGCATTTCAGTCGCCTGGCCGAGGCCGCCGCGAAACTTGCCGGCGCCTCCGGAGTCGGGCCGCAGCTCGCGGTGATGCTGCAGCAGCGGAGTGAGCGATTCGATCACCTCAGCGGGAACGCCACCGACGCCGCTGGGGAATCCGGTAGTTGAAAGTCCGTCTTTGGAACCGCGGGCCCCGGCACCGCCCAGTTGAAAGTGGCTGATCAGAAACGGCGCCCCGTCGGGCTGTGTACCACGCCAGAGCGAAATCCAGACCGGCTCTGAGCCGCCTGCCATGAGCTTGCCAGGCATTGCCGGGGCAAGGGCTGCGAAGATCGCGCCGGGGATGAAGTGTCCGATGAGATGTCTTGAGGCGACGGCAGCGGGTTCGCGGCAGTTGAGAATCGATCCGGCCGGAGCGGTGACGTGCACGGGCCGGAACGCTCCCTCGTTGTGTGGCACTTCAGGACAGATTGCGGCCTTGATCGCGAAGGATGCATAGGCGCGCGTGTAGTTGAGCACAACGTTGATGCCGTGGATGCTCTGTGGGGACGATCCGGCGAAGTCAATGTGAATGTCCTGATCCGCAATGGTTACGGCCACGCAGATGCTGATGGGCTCTTCGAATCCGTCGCACCAGCACTCGCTTTCGTAACGGCCGTTGGGCAGCGCCATAATGGCCTCGCGCAGAGCGCCCTCAGAGCGCGCGATGATCTCGTCGGCAACTGGGTCAATCGAGTCAAGGGAAAACTCAGCCATGAGTTGCAGCAAACTGCGCGCACCTACGGCGTTGGACGAGTTCTGCGCATACAGGTCCCCGACCGTTTCCTCCGGCGTGCGCACATTGGCGCGGAGGAGCTTGATGAGCTCCTGGTTCGGCTCGCCGCACTGGAAGAGCTTCGTGATGGGGATGCGAATGCCCTCCTCGAAGACCTCCCGGGCCTCAGCCGATAGCAGGCGGCCTCCTACATCGGGCGCGTGGCAGGTGCTGGCAAAGTACGCGATGACAGCGCCGTTGACGAAGACAGGAGTGAGCACGGTCATATCGTTTACCTGCCCGGCAGTCTGCCAGGGATCGTTGGTGAGCATCACATCTCCGGGTTCGAGAGTTGCCGCAGGATAAGCCTTGAGGAAGTGCCGGACGCCGGTGGCCATGGAGTTAATGTGTCCGGGCGTGCCGGTCTGCGACTGCGCAATCATCCTGCCCCGGGAATCAAAAACACCGCAGGCAAGGTCCTGTGACTCGCGCACCACCGTACTGAAGGCGGTGCGCATGAGGGTCAACTGCTGCTCGTTGCACACCGACAGCAGGCGGCTCCAGAGAATCTCAAGAATGACTGGGTCGAATTTCTTCACACTGGCTCCACAATCAGATTCCACTGTTCGTCGATGTGGCAAGACGCGCCGGGGCCGATCACAGCGGTCGACTCCCGCTCCTCTACGATTGCGGGTCCGGTGAACCGGTAACCCCGCGGCAGTCCATATCGATTGAGCACGGGGACATCGGCGAATCCGCCCAGTTCAGGGAACCAGGCGCGTCGCGTGCCCTTCTCCGCGGCGGCATCCTCGAGGCTGGCGACAAGCAGCTTGATTTCCGGCCTTGGTCCGGAGACGGTAACGCGCCAGTTGAGAATTTCCTGCGGAACGGGTGGTCCGGAGCGCTGATAGAGCCGCTGGTAAGCATCTTCAAACCAACGCGAGAGCGTTGCCGCGCGCTCAGATGGAGGCATCTCTTCCATGGGAAAGCAAACGGGTATTTCGCGCCCTTGCCCCACATAGCGCATATCGACGCTGTATTCGACGCGGATATCGCGCGCATTCACTGCGGATGCGATGAGCAAGTCCCGACCCTGCTCAGTCATGACGGCGAGGATCTGGTCGGCACGCTGCCAGTCAAGACCGTCGAGTTCGGTACGCCACGCGCGGACGAAGTCAAACGCCGCCGGCGCGGTGAGGAATCCTAAGGTGCTTATGACGCCGGCTCCGAGTGGGATGATCACGCGCGGGGATCCCAAAACCTGCGCGATGCGATAGGCGTGAACCGGACCTGCCCCGCCAAAGGCAAAGAGCGGTTGGCTGCGCGGATCCTTCCCGCGTTCCACGACGTGGGCGCGAGCCGCGCCGGCCATGGTTTCATTGACGATCTGGTGGATGCTCCATGCGGCCTCTTCGAGGGACTGCCCGAGCCGCGATGCAACGCGATCTTGAATCGCGCCCTCTGCCGCTTGCAAATCGAGGGCCATGCGGCCGCCGAGAAAATAGGACGGATCGAGATAGCCAAGCAACAGATCGGCGTCGGTCACGGTTGGCTCCGTCGCGCCGCGGCCGTAGCAAACAGGACCGGGGTCGGCGCCGGCGGAATCCGGTCCGACCTTGAGGAGGCCAAGCGAGTTGATGCGCGCGATGGAACCTCCGCCTGCGCCAATCTCAACCATCTCGATGACTGGAATCCTGGCCGGAAGTCCCGAACCCTTGCGGAACCGATAGATGCGGTCAAACTCAAACTCATGCGCGATGAGCGGCTTGCTGTCTTCAATGACACAAAACTTCGCGGTGGTGCCGCCCATGTCAAACGAGACCAGGTCACGATACCCGCCGGCCGTGCCGTAGTTGGCCGCGGCCAGTGCGCCGGCGGCCGGACCTGACTCGAGGAGACGGATGGGAAAGGAGATGGCTGTGTCGAGTGTGGCAATGCCGCCATTCGACAGCATCATGAAGAAGCTTCCCTGAAACGCCAGTTTCTGAAGGCGATGCTCAAGATCGCGCAGGTGCTTTTCCACACGCGCCTGGACGTAGACGTTGGCGACGGTGGTGCTGGTGCGCTCGAACTCTCCGATGGTTGGGGAAACTTCAGAAGAGAGCGAGACGCGCATATGAGGGGCGACATTGAGAATTGCCTCGCGCGCCTGCTGTTCAGTGGTTGGGTTGGCGAAGCTGTTCAGGAAAGCGACGGCTATCGCCACGATGCCGTTCTGTGCCAGTTCAGCAGCGAGACGCCTGACGTACGCGGTGTCGAGAGGTTCCAAAATTGCGCCGCCGGCCAGGGTGCGCTCCGGCACGCCAAAGCGCAGGTAGCGGGGCACAAGCGGCTTGGGCAATTCAATGGTCAGATCGTAGAGGTCGTAGCGATTCTCACGTCCAATCTCAATGCTGTCTCGAAAGCCCCTGGTCGTGATGAGCGCCGTCCGGTCGCCCTTGCGCTCGATGAAGGCATTGGTGACAAGCGTAGTTCCATGCACAATGGTTCGAACTTGCCCGAGTGAAAAGCCAGAGCGTTCCGCGGCATCAAGCAGCACGGCCTCGATGGCGAGGGACGGGTCCTCGGGTGTGGTGAGCGTCTTGCCAATCACGAAGCGTCCCGTAGCGCCATCCACCATGATGAGGTCGGTGAATGTGCCGCCGACGTCGACTCCGGCTTTTGTCTGAACGTTGCGCACCATCATCGATTTCCGGCCCCGGGCATGCGGGAAAGAGGGAAGGTTTGAACCTGCATGCCTGTTGCGCCTCCAGCCTCGTTTCTGAGACATTGTGGTTCTTGCTGATGCACAGCAGTTTACTCGATCAACTCTGTTTCAGTTTCCAGCGCACAAGCAAGGAGGACTCCTTATGCCGCCGCAGTCTGAGTTGTCGTTCCAACCCTTGCCGGGCGAGCCACGCGCCATTCTTGCAGCGAAGATTACGGCGCTGATCCTGTTCGCGCCTTGTGCGACCCTCGCACAGGTTGCCGGGCCGCAGAGTTCATCGGCCGACGCTTCGCAATGGCAAAACGGTAAGACGATTGTGAACCCGGCGGTGCATTTTGACCGCTCCGCCTCGCTGCCTTCGCTCTACGCCACGTATCAGGTTCCAGCAACTTCACCAAGACACCGCCCGGCAAACAGCAATGCACCCGAAGAGAAGAAGTTTCCGCCGACCGTAATCGGAGCCGAAGGCGCAGCCGTGGAACAGGTGACGCAGGGAACGCGCCCGGCGGCCGCCCTTATCGCGAGCTTTGATGGTCTGGGCGTGGGATTCACCGGGCCGCAAGGCACGGCAGAATCCCGGAACCCCTCCGATAACAGTCTCGCCGCCGGCCCCAATGAGATTGTGCAGATTGTCAATTCGCGCATGGCAATTTATTCCAGGCAAGGTGCGCGCTACCCGGCGACGGGGAAAGTGCTCCTGGGTCCCGTGGTTACGAACATACTGTTCGCCGGCTTTGGCGGCCCGTGCGAAAAAATCATAAGCGGTGACGCGGTGGTGCGCTACGACCAGCTTGCCGATCGCTGGCTCTTTGTTGTTCCCAACTTTCGCCACCTTCCGGACCAACCCAACGCACCGTATGCCATGTGTTACGCCGTAAGCACAGGGCCCGACCCCATGGGGCCGTATTACCGGTACCAGTTCGATCGTCCGCTCTTTCCAGATTACCCGCGTCCCGCAATCTGGAGCGACGGTTATTACCTGCCCACCAGCACGGGCGACACCGTGATTCAGAAGCATGTGTGCGCTGCCGACCGCAGCAAAATGCTTGCGGGCCTGGCCGCGACTGAGCAGTGTGTGGTCATCGACGGGGTCAACTTTCTTAACTGCGCCGATATCGACGGCCCACGCCTGCCGCCCGCGGGAATGCCGAACATCATCGTGGCCGCCGGCGGTACGCAGCTTCACGAGCGTTTTGAAGATGACGGCCTCTATGTCTACAAGTTTTTCGTGGACTGGAATGACGCATCGAAGACTCGCCTTACCGGGCCCGACAAGGTCGCCGTTGCGCCCTACCACTATCTGTGCAACGGCCAACTCAGCAAATGCGTTCCTCAGCCGGGAACCGATGTGCGCCTCGATTCTCAAGGCGACAAAATCATGCAGCGGCTCGTCTATCGCAACTTTGGCCGCTTCCAGTCCATGGTCGCTGTGCACTCCGTTGACACCAGTGCCGGCGGAGGAGGCGTGCGCTGGTACGAGTTGCGCCTGGATAAAGGCGGAACGCCCCAACTTTATCAGCAGGGCACCTATGCGCCGGATAGCAATTACCGCTGGATGCCGAGCATCGCGATGGATCGCAAAGGGGACATCGCCATTGGATATTCCTTTGGCGGCGGCTCCGTTTATCCCGGCCAGCGCTTCGCGGCAAGGCTGGCTGCGGACGCCAAGGGCCAGATGACTTTGCATGAATCTGTGATCGCAGAGGGCCAGGCCTCGCAGGCGAATACCTTGCGATGGGAAGATTTCACCACGCTCGACATCGATCCCAGCGACGACTGCACCTTCTGGTATGTCGGCGACTACCTCAGGACCGGCGCGGAGAATTATTCAACCCGAATCGGGGCGCTGCGCCTGCCGGGCTGCAGCCCGAGACACAGGCTTTTCGGCGGGTTCTGATTTTTCCCGAAACTCCTGCATCTCGATTCTCACCACCCCGCCGCACCCCCACCGCTCCAAAGCGCGCCCGTCTTGGGGTCGATCAGGATGGTATTCAGAACCGAGGTGTTGCTGGGAACGGGCTCGTCGCGTGGGGCAATGAGGCGATGGCCGCGGGTCTCAAGCTGCTTTCGCACCTCGGGTGTGATGCCCGGGTCGACGGTGAGATCAGTGCCGGGCACGTAGGGAATGGAGTTGGCGAGATAGCGCAGGATGAAGCGTGGCGGCGCGGCAGCCTGATCGGGCATCAGGCGAAAGTCAATGATGTTGAGAATGGTTTGGAGTACGGTTTGCGGAATGGTCCAGCCGCCCGCGGCGCCGGTGGCGAAGTAGGGCTTATCGAAACGGAATACAATCACTGGGCTCATCACAAATCTCGGCCGCGTCCCTCCCTGCACGTGGTTGGGATCGTTGGGGTCGAGGCTGAAGTAGCACATTCCGTTGTTGAGGAAAATGCCGGTGCCAGGCACAGCCACACCAGACGGGTACATCAGGGTTTGTGTGATGGTGACAATGTTGTGGTTCTTGTCGATCACCGTGTGATGATTGGTGTGCTCGCCGAGTTGCGAAATTGAGCCCGGACGGTAGGGCGGATAAAACTGCGCCTTGCTGGCATTTACCTTGGCGCGCTGCTCAGCCGCATAGTCCTTTGAGATCAGCTTGTCCACCGGAACCGAAGCACCGAGGCGACCCGTGTTGTAGCGGTCGTCATCCAGAAAGCCCAGCTTCTCAACTTCGGCGACGGTGTGGATGTAGTCCGCGGAGTTGCGCCCCATCGCCTCAAGATCGAAACCCTCCAGCACGTTCAGATCCTGGAGAATCGTCATGCCGCTTGACCCTGGCGGTACGGTCACCACGCGGTAGCCGCGGTACGTGGTCTCGATCGGCTGCCGCCAATGAGCTTCATAGCCGGCCAGGTCCGCCGCCGTCATCAACCCGCCGTTCGTCTGCATCTCCTTCACAATCTTTTTGGCGATCTCTCCCTTGTAAAAAGCCATCGGCCCTTCGGCGGCAATCAGCTTCAAGGTCTCGGCCAGATCCATCTGTACCAGGATGTCGCCGGCCTTTACCAGTGAGCCATCGGGCTTGGAAAAGAGGCTGCGCCCGTACGGATAGGTCGTAACCTTGCCAAAATCGGTTGACGCGATTTGAGAGGCCAGCGCCGGCGTTACTGGGAATCCCTTCTCGGCGTACTCGATGGCCGGAGCCAGAATCCTTTCCCAGCTGAGCGATCCGTAGCGGTCGTGCAGTGCCTGCCATCCGGCAAGAATTCCCGGAACCAGCGGCGCCAAATACCCATCGGTTGACGATTTCGAAAAGTCCCAAAGCCGATCGCCGCGAAACTGGTCTACGGTTGCCGACTGGGGTGCGTTCCCGATGAAATCCAGCGCCTCCGTCTTTCCGGTCTTTGCGTCGTAAACGAGCGCGTACCCTCCCACGCCTCCCAATCCGCACATGAAGGGGTTTACGACCGCAAGCACCGCGGCGGAACCAATGGCGGCATCCGAGGCGTTGCCTCCTTCCTGCAGAATGCGCAATCCAGCCTGCGTCGCCAACGGATTGTGCGTGGCAACCATGCCATTGCGCGCGACCACCTGTCCGGACATTGAGCCAGCGCACGCCGCAATCAGCGAGACCACGGCTGCGGTTCGCGAGACATGTAGAACACGCGCATGCAGGCTTGGCGTTTCAGCCGCGATGCGCAATCTCATCAACTTCGACCAGATCGACATTTTGATGATGCCTCCAGTTTTCGAAATCCTCTCAAATCTTGCTCGGAATTGTACCCAAACTTTGTCCAATTTCGCTGCAGGGTGGATGCGGCCGGCACAACCCAGCGGTCCAGCTCATTGATTCAAAATCACATCCTGGCGCAGGGTGCGAGGCCATTCTTTTCGTACATCGGTTGTATACAGGCTGGAATGGCGAGAAGCAACGCCTCAAACTTGCGCCGAAAAGATGTGCGTAAATTATTCAACATAGACGGGATAAATGGTTTGCGGCAAAATACCATTGACAAAATTCACAATTATTTATATAAGGTATCTACTTCTTTTCGCTTCCCTCTGCACTTCATTCGGAAGTCGCGTAAAACCTGAACGACAACGCACAAATAAGGCCCTGGAAATCCAGTTCTTCAACTTCCCTTGGAGGCGTTATGCGAGTCCAGTATCTGCGGATATGTGCCGTCGTCTTTTCTTTGATGATGGCGTTGGGCGTCTCGACACCAGTGAAGGCGCAAACCGGGAACGCGGAAGTTAGCGGTGTGGTGACCGACACCTCACGCGCACTTGTCGTTGGAGCGAAGGTCGCGCTCACGAATACGGCGAGTGGTGAGACGCTTACTGAAATTACCGGATCGGACGGACGATACACGTTTCCCACGGTGGCGCCAGGCAAATATTCCGTTACCGTGACGGCGGCATCTTTTTCGCCGCAGGTGGAGACCGGGATCGAATTGGTGCTTGACCAGCACTTCTCACTGGATGTCACCATGAAGCCAGGCAGTAACACGACGACCGTATCCGTCACCACCGAAGTGCCGCAGGTTGACACCGCCTCTTACGACGTCGGCGGCGTGGTTGAACAAGCCCAGATCGACACCCTGCCCATCCAAAATCGGCAATACCTGAACCTGGGTGTTCTGGTTCCCGGGACCACGCAGGCCGCCAACCGCTCGTTTTACAACAGCGTGCAGGCGGGCAGCGGCGTTTACTTCTACGCCAACGGTTTCTACCTGGATGGCGTGAACAACCAGAACACGGAAGAAGGCGACCCGCGGCAAAACGTCCCCATGGGCGCGGTAGCCGAGTTCAAGACCTATACATCGTCGATACCGGTCACGCTGGGATGGGCGATGGGCGGCTTTACTACCGTTGCGACCAAGGGTGGCACGAACCGGATCCACGGCGAAGCCTTCGAGTATTACCGCAATACGGGGATGACGGCGCTCAACCAGTTCCAACAGGCGACGGACGCTGCAGAAGGCACGGGAAACCCGCCTTATAAGCGGAACCAGTGGGGCGGCGATATGGGAGGTCCCATCATCAGGGACCGGATCCACTACTTCGGCGCTTATGACGGCACAGAGCAGACCAGCTCCTTCACCATCTTTGTGCCACCGGCCGCCAATTCCACTTGCCCGGGCGGATGTTACTCGGCGCCTGGCCTTCTGGGCACCTTTCCCGCTCCCTACCATGACCGGCTCGCGCTCGGCCGCGTGGACTGGGACATCAAGCCGAACCAGCAGTTCTTCTTTCGCTATTCCCAGGAGTGGAACCTCGAGACACGCAACGGCTGCAACGGAGCCAGCACCTACGAGTGCTACGACGGACAGATTCCGCGCTGGGCTTATGTGGCGGGGCATACCTGGGAGCCCACCTCGCACATCGTCAATGCTGCGCACTTCCAGTACGCCTACCTCTCGTATGAACTTGGCCCATACGACACCCCGATTCCGACCAAGCCAGCGGACTTGGTTAGCCCCACCTACACCACCAATGTTACGCCCGGCTACGAGTTCCCGAGCTTCGACTGGGGCCATAACTATGCGGCCGTGGGCATCGAGACACGCTACGAGCTGAATGACACGATGACCTGGGTTCACGGCACCCACCAGATCTCGTTTGGCGGCGATGCCAGCTATCTCGGCTACATCGATTCAGCGGCCATCAACCTGAATGGTGCATGGTTCTTCAAGCAGGACGAAGCCTTTAACCCGGCGAACACCAGCAACCTTACCGACCCGTACGAATTCACCCAGAACGCGGTGGCGCAGCTTTACTACCTGCCCTCGACCCAGCAGGCGTATTTTGTCGGCGACACCTGGAAGACGAAGCCGAATCTTACCTTGGACTACGGCCTGCGTTGGGAGATGCAGGATGGCGCAACATTTCTCAACCACTACACTCCCAACCCCAACAAGCCCACTATTCCCGACGAAGGCAATCCGCACACGCGCGGCGACCGCCGCAACTTCGGACCCCGTATAGGTTTTTCGTGGGACCCCTTCAGCAAGGGCAGGGATGTGATCCGCGGAGGCGTAGGCATCTACTATAACTTCATCGAGACGGAGTTGATGGAAGCCGAAGAATTGAATTTTGTCGCCTGCCCTGTCACGATTGTTAACAATACGGCTCCTGGCGTACCGTATCCTACTCCCTATCCCGGTTATCCCAGCAGCCCGAGCGGGTTCTGCTCTACGGCGCCGCCCAACGTCACCATTATTTCTCCGAACATGCGCAACCCGTACCAGTACCAGTTCACGCTGGGCTGGTCGCATCAGTTCACCAACAGTCTGTCTCTGTCCGTCGACGGGGTCTACGCCCGCGGCCAGCGCGATTATAAGACCTATGATCTGAATTATCCGCTCCTCAATGGAACTCCCAGCATCCTGGGAACGCGGCCGTATTCGAACTTCACCCAGATCACTCAAATTGCTCCCACCGGGTCAAGCGAATACAGGGCGATGTACGTCAAGCTCGATCGGCGTATGAGCGGCCGGTATATGTACACGTTCTCCTATGCGTTGGAGAGCGCGCAGGACAACAACCCGCACGCATCTCCCTATAACTACTCCAACCTGGGGCTGGATTGGGGCGAGGCGAGTTACGACCAGCGCCAGAATATTGTGGGCAGCTTGACCTACATGGCCCCCTGGCACATCCTGGTGGGCGGCATTCTCACCTATCGCAGCTCTCTGCCTTTCACCGCCGCCACCTCGGTGGCCACCTGCGATAACGCGCCGGCGCCCGCGTTCGCGGCTTGCAATGGGGTGAACAATGGAACCGCAGGCGTCCTGCCTGCTTCCGCGTTGAATAAGAACGGAACCGCACAGTTAGTTCCTGGAACGGCGCGCAACTCGGGGCAGCATAATTTCAACTATGAGGCGCTCAACCTGTACCGGTCGCAGATCAGCAACACCCTTCCCACGGTCGGCCCCGGTTCGGTAAGCTCTGAAAACTATCTTGACTTCGATTTGCGCGTGTCGAAGTCTCTCTATCATCGCGAAGTCCTCGACGTGCAAGTCTTCGGGCAGGCGTTCAACCTGTTCGGCCGCGAGAACTTTACCGGTCTCACCACCAACCCGACTCTCGCCACCTTCGGCGTGGCCACTGCGGCGCAAACTGTCCAGCCTGTACAAAACGTGCAGATTGGCGAGCTCGGCGCCAAGTTTACGTTCTAGCTCGAGTCAAGCGGCGCCAAGAGCGGGCCCGGAATTTTCAAACCGGGCCCGCTCTTGGCGCGAATCAAGGAACCCGGCTATGAAAACGGTCATCGCAATCCTCGCGGCTCTCCTCCTCACCCCTGCTGCTCTTGCGGCGCAATCCAGCGATCCGGCGAAAGTCTCTGCTTACCTCAACTCGCTTCCCGCGGCAACGCCGCCGGCATTCGACGAGGTCAGGCAGGAGGCGCTGGCGACCTCGGCCATCTTATGCTCCGATCATCCCCAGGAGTCTCCGACAAACCGGAGCAATTACCTCTGGCAATTTGAGAAAGCTCCGCAGATTCTCGACGGTTATGACCGGAATCGGGCCTTCTTTGGCTGCGGCAATTGGCATGATGCGGTGGCCTCGATCTGGATGATGATGTCGACGTTGAACCAGAACCCCAAGATCACGCTGGCCTCCGATATGAAGGACATCGCGACCACTCATTTCCGAAAATCGAATATCGACGGAGAGCTGGCCTTTTTCACTACCGAGCGGCCCGCCCCGGGAGGAGGGATTGCAGGCTCTCCGTTTGAGCGGCCGTACGGGTATGCGTGGTTGATCAAGCTTTATGGCGAGACCAAGGGCGGGCTATCGCCGGATGACAGGAAAATGGCTGTAGCACTGGCGCCGCTGGCGAGATGGATGTCGGAGCGGCTGGTGTTCTACCTTTACGACCTAAAGTACCCCTACCGCTCGGGGATCGAAACCAACACCGCCTGGACGATGAGTCTGATGCTGGATGGGGCCAATCTCTCGGAAGACACGACTCTTAAGACCGCCATCCACGACAACGCCATCCGGCTTTTCGGCAAGGACAAAAACTGCCCGACGAATTTCGAGCCGCAGAATTCCGACCTGATCTCCTCGTGCCTTTCAGAAGCGGCTCTAATGGGGCGGGTGATGGAGCAGGCGGACTACCTGAAATGGCTGGATGCGTACCTGCCCCCGGTTTATTCCGATTTATTCCAGGGCTACGCCAAGCCGGTTGAAATCAGCCACAGCGTTACTACGGGCCAGGATGGCCAGGTTCAGGCGATTGCGCAGTCGCACCTCATCGCACTCCAATTCCAACGCGCCACCAGTATGCTCACCATCTCCTATGCCTTGCCGAAGGACGATGCGCGCATCGATGTGTTGCATCGCCTGGCCGCGATGAATGCGAACTGGGCTTACGGCGAAATTGGGAGGGACGGCTATGAAGGCCAGCACCTTTTTGCAGCATATGCGCTGCTTTATGAGAACGCTGTAAAGGGCCCAGCCCCGCTTGCGCCGCCTGAGCGGCCGAAAGGAAGGGGAGGCCAGGGAGCGCCGGACGATATGGCGGAAGGCAATTAGCTCCCCTGGGCCGCGCGGATTGAGCGCGTGGCCATCCGTTCATGAGAGGCAACAGATAAGAGGTGGCAGTATGCGGATAGTTTCGATTGTGCTCACGCTAGGCTTGGCCGGAAGCGCGCTGGCTTTGGCCCAAAGCGGCGTCGACGAGGCCAAGATCGCGGATTACGTCAAGACGCTCCCATCCGCCAAGCCTCCGGAGTACGCTGAAACCATTCGTCTCTATCTGGCTTCGAATCCCCTGGGTTGCGAAGAACACCTGGAGAATACCAGCGGCGGCCTGGGCGGACTTCGACCCGGCTATCTATGGCAGCGCGACGGCAAGCCACAACTGGCCGCCGAGTATGATCACACCCACGCTTTCTATGGCTGCTTCGACTGGCATTCCGCAGTCAACTCCACGTGGATGATGGTCAATCTGCTCAAGAACGATCCGAGTATCTCGGTGGCACAGTCAATCCGCGATGACCTGGAATATCGCATTGAGAAGTCGAATATCGACGGCGAGATCAAGTTCTTCAACAACCTGGCCGGCCCCACCGCCAACTTTGAAAAACCGTACGGTTACGCATGGATCCTTAAGCTGTATGGGGAGCTGAGGTCCTGGGACGATCCTGAAGGCAAGCGCGCTGCGGCCGTGCTGGAGCCGATGGAAGTCCTCTTCAACAAGGAGTTCACCGAGTACCTGAACAGCCTGAACTATCCCATTCGCATCGGCCTCCATCCCAACACCGCGCTGGATATGAACTTTGTGCTCGATTATGTTGAGCAGACCAATGACACCGCGATGAAAAAGACTATTCACGACAACGCCATGCGCCTGTTCGCCAACGATAAGCACTGCCCCACGCAGATGGAGCCGGTGTTTGGCGAGTTTGCGTCGCCCTGCCTGACCGAGGCCGCGCTCATGAGCCGCGTAATGGCTCCGGCAGAATATGCCAAATGGCTGGATGACTTTCTGCCCCCGGTCTACTCTGAAGAATTCTCTGTGTATTCAAAAGATATAGATGCCGAGCATGGCGACAATCGTGACACCACTGGAACCGACGAAGAGGGTCTGCCCAACTCGCACCTCATCGGCCTCAACTTCCAGCGCGCGGCCTGCTTGGTGCGCATCGCGCGCGGGCTGCCTCCCGATGACCCGCGAATCCCGGCCTACCTGAAGCTTTCTGATATGGCAAGCAAGCAGGGATTCGCCAAGATGGGCTTGGGCGGCTACCTGGTTACCCACTGGATTTCGACTTACGCTCTCATGTATGAAGACCTCGTCGACCAGCAAAAAGCTGGAGGCGCACGAGTGGCTTCGCAAGGAAACTAGTGTTCCTGCTCTTTTCGTTCCGGCGGCATCTGCGAGTCGCGAAGAGAACCATTAAGAACGGCGCCCTACTGTGGCGCCGGCCCGCGGACAATCTGCACCAGGTTATCCGTCCGGATGTGTTTGGCGAATGCGGCCTTCACATCGTCGGCGGTAAGTGAGCTGTACTTCTTGGCGCCAACAATCGGCTCATCGAGCGGCAGCCCAATGTCGGCGCGGCCCAGCAGGCCCTCCGCCACCGCGTCTTCGCTCCCCTCGCTCAGCGGAATCTGCCGCAGCAGCAGCGCCTTGGCCTGGCGCAACTCCGCGTCCGACACATCCTGGGTCCGCATCTGGTCCAGGTCGCGCACAATCAGCGCCCGCGCCTTTGAGACGTTGGGCGGATCGCACCCGTAGACGACTGAATATGTCGCGCGCGTCTTCGAGGCGTTCATATCCACATTCACGTTGTAGACGTAACCGGCAACCTGGCGCAGGTCGTGATAGAGCCGCGTCGCGTAGAAGCCTCCGCCCAGCACGTGATTGCCGAGTTCCAACGCATAGTAATCGGGATTGAAGCGATCGATGTCGAGTTGCTCGGCCAGCGTCACCGAATCCTGCACGGCCTGGGCATCAGCCACGTTCGCCGCCGAAGCCTTGTTCACCTGCACCGCAGGCAGCGTCGTGTTCGGCTTCTCGCCGCTCGCCTTCCAGTCGCCAAACCATTTTTCGATGACCGTCTTGGCCTCATCGGGCGTTACGTCGCCAATTACCACGATCGTGGTCAGGTCCGGCCGGATCGACGCGTCGTGATACTGTTTCACCGCATCGAGCGTCAGTTTCGATACGGTGTCGGGAGTCGTTTCACGCAGCTCCGGATCGCCCGTGGGCAGCAACGCCAGGTCCATGGCGCGCGCGGTGCGATAGCCCGGGCTCTTCAGATTGCCGGCAACGAACTGCGCCGTCTGCTGCTGGGTAATTTTGAACGCCTGCTCGGGCAACGCCGGATGCAGCTCGTTGTCCGCCAGCAATTGCACGCCGCGCGAAAAATACTGCTTCAGCACCTTCACGCTGAAGCTGAAGCCCGCGCTCTCGTTCGCCGCAATGTCGTCCAGCGCCTTCTGGTAGGCAAGCCGGTCGAGCGTCGTGGTGCCGTAGGAGTAGAGGCCGTCGAGCACGTCGCCCACGCCTTCCTGTCCTGGCGGCGTTTGCAGGTCGCCCTGGTGCTTTACCGAGCCCATCACGGTAATCGTGGGGCTGGTGGTGTCGGTGCGCACAATCAGCCGGATGCCGTTGCTGAGCGCGGTGTCAGACACCTGCAGATAATTCTCCGGCACCTGCAACGCATCCAGCGGCTTCTTGGCCCACTCCGGTAGTTCTACCGGCTTGGTCGGTGCCGAAGTCACACTCTCCGCACCGCCGAATCCCTTTTCCGCCACGGCCTCGCCCGTGGGCACGGGTTTCAGCGTCGCCGTGATCGTACTCGCATTCAGCAGGTACTGCTTGGCCACGCGATTCACATCATCGACGGTGACCTTGTTGATCGCGTCGATGTCTTCCTGCGGCGAGCTGCGACCCTCCACGGCCAGCGCATTCGACCATACCGAGGCCAGGTCGGCGATGGAGTTGCGCTGGAACTCGGCCTGCGCCAGTTCCGAGCGCTTGGCCGCGTCCACCAGCTCGGCCGGCACCCCGTTTTGCGCGTATTTGGCGATGATCTGCCGCATCTCCTCCATCGACGCTGCGGGATCCACGCCCGCCGGCTGCGCCACCAGCCCGTAGCCGATGCTCGCCTTGGGATACTGCTCCGCCATCCCAAACTGCGCCGCCAGCGCCTTACCCTCCGGCACCATGGCGTACAGATCGCCGCGCTGGCTCGCGAGCACATCGGCCAGAATCGTCACCGCCGCGAAGTCCGGCGAATCAGTGCCGGGCAGCCGCCACGCGATCACGCCCAGCATATAGGGCAGATTGCTGTCGAGCGAGAACGTCTCGGTTTTCACCGGCTGCAATGCAATCGCCGGATGCTGTGGCAGCGGATGGCTGGGAATGCCGTCGAAGAGCTTCTTCACTGTCGCGAGCGTGGACGCTGGATCCACGTCGCCCACGATCACCAGGATCATGTTCGACGGCGAGTACCACTTGTCGTAAAAATCCTTCAGCATCGCCCCGGTGGTCTTGTCGAAGGAGTCGCGCGTGCCCAGCGGATCGTGCGCGTACGGCGTCCCCGCAAAGATGTCGCCGTTGAGCCGGTTGAGGAAGTTGTAGACCGGATTGGAAAGGTCGCGCGCCACCTCCTGCTCAATCGCGCCGCGCTCTTGGTCCCACTCCGCCTGCGAGTCCTCGACGCCGCGCGAGCAGGCTGCCTGTGCTTGCAGCGCTACTTCCACATCGGCGGCCGGCACGGTGGAGAAGTACTGCGTGATGGTCTGCTGGGTGTCTGCGTCGTTATCGCCGCCGAGCAGCGCGTAAACCGCCGCCGTCTGGTCGGCGGTCATGCCGGGACAGCCCCGGAACACCATGTGCTCCTGCGCATGCGCCATGCCGGGAAAACCGTCGGGCGTCTCGTCGCCGCCCACCAGGTAGTTGGCCTCCACGGTGACCACAGGCGCCAGCGTATTGCGGATGATCACCACCTTCATCCCGTTGGCGAGCGTCGCGCGCGTGGGTTCGGGTTCGGCGGCGCGCAGCGTAGGCACGGCCGCAAGAGCCGCGAACAAAACCGGAAGGGTGAATGCGGAAAAGCGCAGAAGAGGCAGGGTGCGTGGCTGGGCAGACTGATTCAAAGAGGTTCCTCCAGAGAAATACTGCTCTGTAGCGATGGTACCGGAGCGGAGCCGGTTGCGGTGCAAAACCCTGCCCTGCCAACGCGTTCCAGGGTATTCGTCTGAGGCGGCGCCGATCAGTTTTAGGATAGGATTAAACTATGCACCCCGAAAGTTGTGGGAGCGTTTTCATCATATTGTTTAGCGGCTTTGCTGAATTATTGAGATCGCGCGTCGCGGCGCGTTTTGGTTGTGTTTTCCTCTGTGCCGGCGTGCTGGCTGTGTTTTGCGTCACTGCCACCCCATCCAGGGCGCAGCAACCGGCGGCTGCGGTTAGCTGGCAGGGGACCCTCCGAGACTCTGCCGGTTCGCCGATCGCCGGAGCCAACGTTCGGTTTTCGCGTGAGGAATCTTCAGCGCAGGCCGTCACCGGTGCCGATGGCGGCTTCCACTTTCCGCCGCTCTCGCCGGGCCCCTACCACCTCTCGGTTCTCGTGCAAGGGCGTGTCATCGACTATGCGCGGCCCATCCAGCTTGCCACGGGCGCTCCCCATGCCGTACTCACTCTCTCGCAAAATGGTCAGCTATCTGTGGCCGCCCTCCAATCCAGCAGCGCGACCGGCGGCGAACAACTCTCCAGCGCCGCCGTGAGCGAGCTGCCGCTCAATGGGCGCGACTTCAGCCAGTTGCTTCTGCTCGCCGCCGGCACCATGACCGACGTCAACGGCGCCACCAACTTCACCCAGCAGTTCGCCATCAACGGCCAGCGCGGCGTTGAAGCCACCTTCGCCATGGATGGCGCCGACATCAGCGACCCGGAAATGGGCGGATCAACATTCAGCAACTTCAATGTCGACGCCGTCGAGGAGATTCAATCCAGTTCCGGCTGGATGCCCGCTGCCATCGGCCGAGGCGCTTCCGGCTTCACCAACATCGTCACCCGCTCCGGGGCCGGCGGGTTTCACGGATCCTTCTTCGAGTTTCTGCGCAACTCCGCGCTCGACGCCCGCAATTTCTTCGACTATGCCACTCCCGCTTTCCCCGGCCGTATCCCTCCTTTCCGCCGGAACGAATTCGGATTCACCAACGGCGGCCCGCTTTTGTTCTCTCACATTGATGGCACCCCTGGGCGCACCTATTATTTCGGCCAATATCAGGGATTCCGCCAGGCGCTCGGCACCCCGCAGGTGATGCCGGTGCCAACTTCAGACGAGCGCGCCGGGCACGATACTACCGCGTTCCCCGGCGACACGCTCGAGGTTCCCGTGAATGCCGGTATCGCGACGGTCCTCAAGCGTTATCCGCTGCCGAACGATCTCACCGGTCCCTACGGCGTTAACACCTACTCGACTCCTTCCACTGTCATTACCAACGCCGACCAGTTCTCGATCCGCCTTGATCGCCAGTTCAGCGCGAAGGATCAGTTCTTCGTGCGCTTCAACTTCGATGACATTACCGGGCCCGCCACCAATCCTGACCAGACCGCCATCGATCCTGCCTTCGGTATCACATTTATCGACATGCAACGCAACGTCGTGGGCACCTACACGCGCACCGTGTCACCGCGCCTCTCCCTGGTTTCGTCCATCAGCATTACGCGTGCCACACCCGGGTTTCCCACGCCTGACCGCGTCGACCCGGCCATTAAATTCAACGATGGACTCTTCGAGCCGTTCGATGCCGCCGCCGGCTCTGTGATGCAGGCCTATGGGAACCTCTTCCAGGGCCGGCAGCTCCTTACCTTGGCCGCCGGCAGGCACAGCCTCCAGTGCGGATATGAAGCGCGGCTCAACCGCGACACCACTTATTTCGGGATAAGCCCCGACGGCGAATACGACTTTGGCGGAGGCACTGCCTACGCGGCCGAATCCATCCCTTCGGCGAGCGGAAGGCACAACATCAACCCCGGCGACCCGCTGCCCGACACGCTTTCCAGCTTCCTCTCCGGCAGTCCATTTGCTTATAGCGTCGCCATCGCGGCTCCTTACTTCTCCAACGGTGCGCACATTGGTCCCGCGGCCATCAACCGAAACAACATCAGCTTCTTTCTTCAGGACACGTTCAAAGTCAACGGCCGGCTCACTCTCGACTACGGCGTGCGCTGGGATCTCTACACTCCCATTAGCGAACGCGCCCACCGCACATCCACCATCGTTACCTCCGGCAGCGCGCAGCAGTACCTCATCAATCCCCAGCCCGGTTACCGGACGAACTGGAACGCCTGGCAACCGCGCGTCCAGGTCTCGTGGCAGGCGACCAGCACGCTGTTGGCGCGCGCCGGCGGCAGCATTATGGCCATCCCGCCCAACCTCTGGCAAGATAACTTCCTCACCGGTTCCACTCCTTTCGCGGTTTATCCGCGCTTGCTTTCCGCACCGTCCGCGCCCATCCATTTCGGGTTCCGGCTCGTTCCATCGGAGATCCCACCCGTCTACTCGACCTCCGGCGCCAACATCTTCCCCTCTGACTCGTCCCGGCAAGTTCCCGCCAACACCCCAATGGATGTGAACCGCTACGAACAGGATTTGGCTGCGCTCACGCCCGGCGGCCCGGTGAGCGATCTGACACTGAGCGGTATCGATCCCTCCTTTGGCAATGCCACGCTTTTCACCTGGACGGCTGGCCTGGAGCGCAAATTCGGCGGCCTTACCGCAGATGCCGGCTACGTGGGCGCTGTAAGCGAGAAGCTTCCCGCCGCCACCTTTCCCAATGCGTATCCTGGCGCCAGCCCGGCCTTCGCACGCTACACGACCTTCGACGCATCGGGCAATGTGACCGGCGGTTTCGGCTTTGAAAACCTCATCAGCGCTGTCTCCCACTCCAGCTACCACGGACTTCAGCTTTCCCTCGCGGGAACCGTGGCTCACGGCGGGCCGGGCATCCAGGCTGGTTACACGTGGAGCAAATCCATCGATAACAACAGCGCGGTGATTGGCGGCACCGGATCGACCGGCGCAGTGGCCATCCCCATGCCGCAGAACCCTCTCGACTTCCATCCCGAAAAGGCTCCATCATCGTTCGATGTCACTCATGTGTTCACCCTGAGCGCGGCCCAGGATCTTCATCTCGATGAGGTGGGCTTTCTGCGTTTTGCCGGGCGCAAATTCACTTCCAGGTGGGAGTGCCTGAATATCACGACACTGACTTCCGGCTCGCCTTTCACGGTTTACTCCGGCATTCAGCAGACCGGCGCCGGCTCGGCCGGCGTCGACCGGCCCGACCAGATCGCCGCGCCGCATCTCTCCACCGCTCGAGCCGACCGCGAAGACTACTTCGGCGAGAGCGCAAACAACGCGGCGGACTTTTTCTCCATCCCCATTGACGTCGCCGGAGGCACCGGGCCAAAGCAGGGAAGGTTCGGCACACTGGGACGGAACACATTTCGCGGCCCGGCTTATTACGACCTCGACTTCGCCATGATCAAAGACACGCCTTTCGGCACGCGCAAAAGCGGCCTGGAACGGGTCGATCTCCAGTTCCGCTCTGAATTCTTCAATATCTTCAACATTGTGG
>Ga0335078_10000184_pt1 | contig 104668 bp, 79 predicted proteins | sample Lox_Sample_32_FD_206711 | JGI IMG/M metagenome (GOLD analysis project Ga0335078, IMG submission 206711) | Soil microbial communities from Loxahatchee National Wildlife Refuge, Florida, United States - Lox_Sample_3.2 | ecosystem: Environmental > Terrestrial > Soil > Wetlands | place: USA... | reverse complement strand
CTTCGGTGGGCAATTCTTTGGCGGGTCGAAGTATATGAACCCTGGAGCTCCTTTGTCAAGGGAAAAAAGCGATTTACTTTCAAGGAAAAGCGATTTACATTTCAAGTACCGCTCCAAATGCGGTTTTTGCGCAAACCTTGAGGATGGGGGATTTACAGCCCATCCCTCCTTTCGCTTGCCGCTTTGCCCGCTTTTTGTGCGAAAGCAGAAGTTTATACGGACGGCTCGTTTATATTGGTTGGGAACATTGAGGCCAGGAGCGCTGGACGAGGATCGTCTCGCCGGATCCTCCGCGCAGCGAATGTACTGCGAAGATGCGCGAAACTGACAAGCCAATGCGGCCCCGCCGCGCCGTCGCTTCGAGCGAAACCGCGCGTGAAATCAACCGCGACATCCTTCTCCACACCATTCATCTGCACCAGCCGGTAAGCCGGGCCGACCTAGCGCGCCTGACCGGCCTGCAGCCCAGCACAGTTTCGGTCATCATCGGTCAATTAATTGACGAGGGATGGGTCCTGCCCGGAGAACTGGGCCGGTTGCCACGCGGCCGGCGGCCCACGTTCGTCACGCTCAACGACCGGCATGCAGCTCTGGCCATCGACTTGCGGCCCGGTAAGGCGAACCTGGCGGTAGTCGACATCAATGGAAAAATCCTGGGCCGGGAGGTGGCGGTCTTCGAGATGCGGGAAGGCTCAACTGCAACAGCGAGAACCGCCATCAACCACATTGCCAAGACGGCGCTGGCATTGAAAGCGGCCCATGCCGATCGCGTGTTCCACGGACTGGGTGTGAGCGTTTCCGGCCGCGTGGATCAGAAGACGCACCGCCTGCTGTTCTCGCCCAACGCTCCCTGGACCCAGATCGATCTGCACGGAGAGCTGCAGAAGGCCCTCGAAACTCCCATTGAAATGGAGAACGCCGCCAACGCCTGCCTGTTCTCTGAACGCTGGTTCGGTGACTTCAACGACACGTCGAACATGATCGTGGTTTCGGTATCGGAGGGCGTGGGGGCCGGCCTGCTTCTCGATGGGCGCGTGGTGCGCGGCCGCGACGACATGGCGGGCGAGTTCGGCCATATGCAGATGGAGGAGACAGGACCCGTTTGCGGGTGCGGCAACGTCGGCTGTTGGGAGACTTTTGCCTCCAACCGGGCCGGGCTCCGCTACTATCGCGAACTGGTGCCTGACAGCACCATCACTACCTTTCAAGAACTACTCGATTTGGCGCAGACCGGCGACCTGCGCGCGCTGCGCGCGATCGACAAGATGACCGCATACCTGGCTCGGGGGCTGGCCATGCTGTCGGCCGGGCTGGCGCCGGAGGTGATCATCGTGGTGGGCGATTGCACGGCATTGTGGTCGCGCATCCGCCCCTTGCTCGAAAGCCAATTGATCGCCAAGTCCTTCACGCCCCATAACCCCCGCGTAGTGGCGGCCGTAGATGGCGATGCGGCTCGCTTACGAGGCGCGGCGGCGCTGGTGCTGCACAAGGTTCTTTTCCGGCAGGAGGATTTTGCGCCCCGGCATCCGCGGCAGGGCTACGGCGCGGCTCCCGTGCCGCTTACCGCAACCAGCGAAAGCCCTCGCCACAACCCGCCGGCAGTCACCTAATGGCGCGGAGCCTCAGATGCGATGCGGATCACTGCATCGAATGCCGGTTTGGGTTGGCCATTGCGATCGAACAGCAGCGGGTAGTTCACGCGTCCCTGCACCGGCCAGCCGTTCAGCCAGGAATCACCATCGGCGACGCCCCAGAACGTGACGCGCTCAACCACAGCGCGATGCTTGACGAAAACGTGAAACAGGTCGGCGTAGCGCGCGGCAAGCTGCTGCTGGATGGAATCGGGCAGGCCGTCAGGGTAGGGGTTCAGCGCCTTGTTTTGATCGATATGGAGCGTGACATCGGCGGTCGGCTGATGGCCGGCGGGTGGAAGAACATTGATGTCCAACTCCGAAATGTCGACCTTCAGGCCCAATGCTGCAAAAGCGGAGATGGCGGCGTCCTCCTCATCCGCCGTGGGCCAGTTCAGCTGGTCGTGATTCTGCAGCCCGACGCAAGAAATGGGCACTCCTTCGCCTTGCAGCTTCTTGATCAGTACGATGGCTCCGTTGCGCTTGGCCTCATTTTCGAGGTTGTAGTCGTTATAGGTGAGTTCGGCCTGCGGATCGGCCTCGTGCGCGAACTGGAAGGCCTTTTCGATGTAGTCGTTGCCGATGATCTTGAGCCAGGGCGACTGGCGCAGCGAACCGTCTTCATTGAGCGCCTCGTTGACCACATCCCAACTGCGAATCTTCCCCTTATAGCGGCCCACCACGGTGTGGATGTGGTCGCGCAGACGCGCCAGAAGAGCGTCGCGGTTGAGGAGATTTCCTTTCTCGGCGCGAAACACCCAGGCCGGAACCTGGTTATGCCAGACGAGATTGTGCCCCACAATGAACATGTGGTGCGTGGTCCCGAAATCGACATACTGGTCGGCCAGCGTGAAATCGTACTTGTCGGGCTGGGGATGAATAATCTCCCACTTGAGCACGTTTTCGGGTGATATGGAGTTGAATTGCGCCTCAATGAGCGCGTCGCCGCGCGCATCCTGCCCCGTGATCTGTGCCGTATTGATGGCTGCGCCGATCATAAAGTCGCCTTGGAAGGCGGCCTGTAAGGTTTTGGGGCCATCTGCCGCGACGGCCGTGCCGACAAACATCACACCCAGGAAAGCTGTGGATCGGATGTGGATCCATGGGTAGCTGAACATGATTTCTCCTTTCCAGCACCAGCGCTCGAACGCTCAATGGTCTATGAGTTGGTTTGCGCCCCAAACGCTTTGCGCCGGTCGGCGAGTTCGTTGGCGATCTTCAGGTTGAGTTCGCGCGAGACAGGGTAGAAGAAGAGACAAACTGCGGTCGCGAAGAAGGCCAGGCCAGCATAGACGGCCGCCGTGAGCAGAATCCCTTCCTGTGCATGCTGCGACTGCGCTGATGCGCCTGAAACGAAGCCGTAGAACGAGAACAGCCAGCCCGCAACGGCGCCGCCCAGCGCAAGGCCAGCCCACAACGCGAACACAACCGCAGCGGTGACGGTGCCGCTGGCGCGGCGGCCGGTTTTCCATTCGCCGTAATCGGCCACGTCGCCCATCATCGACCAGAGGATAGGCCCCGATAGTCCGAATGAGAACTGGCGCAGCACTTCGATGGCGATAATCTCTACCGTGGCATGCGGGGAAAGAAAAAACAGCGCCGCCGCGAAAGCACCCGACAGAAGCATGCTGGCGATAAACAGCTGGCGCTTGCCCACGCGCTTCGCCACTGCCGTGGAGCAGGCGACGCCCGCAATCAGCGAGGCGAGCCCGAATCCATTGAACCAGGAGAAGAGCTTGGCGTTGCCGGCAAGATAGCGGAAATACGGCAGCATCACGTTGCCGCGAATGACGATGGCGGCGAAATAAAACAGTGTTGCCAAAAAGAGCACGATCCAGGGGCGGTTCTGGAAAAGGTCCGCAAGGTCCTGGCCGAGCGAAGTCTTCTGCTGCGGGTCGGGCTGGATGCGCTCCCTGGTTGCAAAGAAAGCAATGATGAAGAAAACCACGCTGAGTGCCGACAACAGACCCATGGTGACCTGGTAGCCGCGCGCATCGTTGCCGTGACCAAACCAGGCAACCATCAACACCGCGAGACTCTGCACAATGAATCCTGCAACATTGGCAAAGATCTGGCGGTACGATGCGATGCTGTTGCGCTCGTCGGGATCTGAGGTCATCACCGCGTTGAGCGAGGCATAGGGCACGTTGTTCATGGTGTAGATCACCCGCAGCAGGGCGTAGGTGATCCAGGCATAAACGATTTTGGCGCCCGGGCTTAATGATGGCGTGGTGAAGGTGAGGACACCGATAATCCCGAACGGAAGCGCGGTCCAGAGCAGCCACGGCCGGAACTTGCCCCACTTCGTTTGCGTTCTGTCTGCGATGACGCCCATCACCGGATTGAGACAAGCCACGCTGAGACCGACCACGAGGAAGAGCGTCCCCGCCTGTGCCGCGCTAAGGCCGAAGGTATGGGTATAGAAATCGAGCTGGAGGGCGAGCATGGCCTGGAAGACAAAGTTGGCGGCCATGTCGCCGAGGCCGTAGCCAAATTTTTCTGCAAAGGAGAGTCTTTCAGTCATAGCCGCCTTCTTTCGCCGTCTTGCCGGCCGCGTCTATTTCGTTACCTGCAGAATGACCTTCTTGAGGTCGGCATCGCGGGAGGAGTTGCCGATCATCAGCTCGAAATCGCCGGGCTCGACCACGTATTTCATGTTGATGTCGTAGAACGAAAGCATCGCGGGCGTGATGTCGAAGGCCACAGTGATGGTTTCGCCGGGCTGCAGCCGCACCTTGCGGAATCCCTTCAGCTCTTTGACCGGGCGCGTAACGGAGCTGACTACGTCGCGGATGTAAAGCTGAACGACTTCAGTTCCCTCGCGCCTGCCGGTGTTGGTCACGTCGACCAGCACGCGCGCCGAGCCGTTGCGGGCGATTTTCTTTTTGGTGAGGCGAGGGACGCCGATGGAGAAGCTGGTGTAGCCGAGGCCGTAACCGAATGCATAGAGCGGAGAGACGTCGTCCCACAGGTAGCCGCGCCGTGCCGACGGCTTGTAGTTGTAGAAAACCGGCAGGTGGCCGGCAGAGCGCGGAATGGTGATGGGCAGTTTGCCGCCGGGATTGAAATCGCCGAAGAGCACATCGGCCACGGCGCGTCCGGTTTCCTGGCCGAGGTAAAAACATTCGTAGATGACGGGCACGTTCTGGCTCAGGTAGTTGATGGAAAGCGGACGGCCGTTGAAGAGGAAAGCAATCACCGGCTTGCCCAGCGCCAGCATCGCCTTCACCAGCTCTTGCTGGCGGCCGATGAGGTCGAGGCTGGTGCGATCGCCCATGTGATTGAGCGCCCACGCCTCGCGCGAGGTCTGCTCGTTGCCGCCGATGGCCAGCACGATGACGTCGGCCTGCTTGGCGACTTCGACCGCTTCGGCGATCTGCCTGCGGTCTTCTTCAGGGTCGCTCGGGATCACTGCGTCCTGGTTCCAGTTGCCGCCGATGGTGATTTTGCAGCCTTCGCTCGAGAGCACCTTGATCTTCTTCCCCACCTTCTCGCGAATGCCCTGGAGCACAGTAATCTCGTGTTTCGGCCGGCCGCTGTAGCCGCCAAGCAGGGTCCGGTCAGCATTGGGACCGATCACCGCAATGGTCTTGATCTTGCCGGGATCGAGCGGAGCGACGTTGTTTTCGTTCTTGAGCAGCGTGATGGCTTCGCGCGCGGCAGTCAACGCAAGTTTGCTGTGCGCGTCACTTCCGGCAACGCGTTCCGCCTCATCGGGATCGACGTAGGGATCGTCGAAGAGACCCATCTCGAATTTCCAAAACAGCATGGGGGCTACGAGTTCATCGAGCTCCCGCTCCTTCAACACGCCTTTGCGTACCAGCTCGACGAGATGCAGATAGCAATCGGGATCGGGCAGCTCAATATTCACCCCGGCCTTGACCGCCAGTGCGCAGGACTCTTTCTTGTCCTTGGCGACGAAGTGGCCGTGCGTATCAGGACGGTAGCCCAACTCCCAGATGGCGAAGTAGTCGGAGACGATGAAGCCCTTGAAGCCCCACTCCTTGCGCAGCACATCGCGCAAGAGCCACTTGTTGGCGTGCGAGGGAACGCCGTCGATCTCGTTATAGGAAGCCATGATGCTGATGGCGCCCGCTTCGCGCAGCGCTTCGCGGAATGTGTAAAGGAAGGTCTCGCGCAGCACGCGCAGCGAAACATTGGCCGGAGCGCAGTTCATGCCGGACTCGGGTTGGCCGTGCCCGACAAAATGCTTGAGCGTGGCGATGACGTGCCGCTTGTCGCGGAATTTCCGGTCGCCCTGGAATCCGCGCACCGCGGCGATGCCCATCCGGGAAACCAGGAACGGATCTTCGCCGTAGGTCTCTTCCACGCGGCCCCAGCGCGGCTCGCGCGCCACGTCGACCACCGGAGTGAGCGCCTGGTGCGTTCCGCGCAGGCGCGCTTCGGCCGCCGTCATTGTGAAAAGCTGCTCGACCAGCTCAGGATTAAACGTGGCGCCCAGTGCAATGGGCTGCGGGAAACTCGTCCCGTCCGCGGCGGCGTGGCCGTGCAGGCACTCCTCGTGAAAGGTAACGGGAATGCCGAGGCGGCTGTTTTCAAGGAAGAACTTCTGGATGGCATTAGTGAGCGTCGCCATTTGCCGCGCATTCAGGCCTTTGCCGGCATCGCTCGGCCGGCCCACCTGGCCCAGGCCGCGGCGATCTTTAAAGGCCGTCTTCGCCTTCTGCTCATCGAAGTTGCCGTCGGCGTCGACCAGCGTCGCCGGTTTCTGCTGCCAGATGCAGAGCATCTGAGCGGCTTTTTCCTCGAGCGTCATCCGCGACAGCAGGTCCTTGAGGCGCTGCTCTGAAGGAAGGCTGGCGTTCTTGTAGGCTGGCAGCTTGGTGCGACCCGTCTTCGATTTTGCAATCTGCTTCTTCATGCTTTCTGTTCCTGCCGGCGCGCTTCCATTCGACCTTTGACAACTCAGGGTGAATGCGGCGACAAAAATCCGGCGCTGCGCTGCGTGAGCAGTGTAGTCACGGACATGCGAGAAAAGCAAGAAGAAAAGCGATTTTTCTCAAAACTTAACCGTGGGCGGACGTTGCGGACGAGGGCCCGGATGGCAGCCTGCGCTCGCTTTTTCTCCACGCGCAACTTACTTGCCGGAGCGCACCGCAATCACCTCAATTTCGACCAGCCCCCAGGGCGCGGCCAAAGCGGCCACCTGCATGGCGCTGCGCGCCGGCTTATTGGGTTGATCCGGTGTGCCGAAGAACTTGTTATACGACTTCATCATTCCCGCAAAGTCCAGCTTGCCGCCGTTGGCGGGATCGCCTGCCATGTACACGTGCATCATGACCACGTCGCCCATCGTCAGCCCCTGGTCCTTCAGGATGGCCTGAATTTTGCTGAGTGCGCTCATGGTTTGCGCCTCGGTGTCGCCATATACAGCAGCAGTGCCTTTGGCGGGGTCGGCGGGCGTCACCGGGGAAGCCATCTGGCCGCTCACGTAGAGCGTGTCTCCCGCCCAGACCGCGGTGGCAATGGGGCTTTGGGTTTGGATGTGCTGAACCTTCTGCTGCGACCAGGCCAGCGAGCCGGCAACCAGCAGAACCGAATCAACGATGAGTTTTCGCGCCGCGATCATGCATTCCCTCCCATGCCGAGTGTACCGGCTCAAGGCAGGGGGAGTGAGCCAGGGCTTTGTTGCACATCTCCGGCTTTGAAAGGGCACGGCTTCAGCCGTGCCACCAATAGGCCATGAACGCCGGGCTTTAGCCTCTGAGGCAAGTTTTCCTGGCACGGGCAAGTTATCGGCGACCAGCCTGAAGGCAGGGAGGGCGCTGAACGCGCAGCCGCACAAAAGATCAAAACCGCTTCCACATCGCCGCCGCCGCAAGCCGCGCCTTTGCCATCACTTCGTTCTCGTCGATGGTCGGCAGTTTCCGGCCATCCATGACGACGCGGCCACCGATGATCACCGTGTCGACCGCACCGCCGGAAAATCCGAAGTGAATATGGCCGTTGAGATTTTCAGCGGTCATCGGAGTGGGCGGGTCGTAGTCGACCAGGATGATGTCGGCAAGCACGCCGGGCACGAGTTTGCCAACAGGCGCTCCAAAGCACCGGCTGGCGATGGCGGCATTTTCGCGGAAGAGCATTTGCGGCGGCTCGGCCCAGGCGGCACGCGGATCGCCGCAGTGGTGCTTTTGCAGCAGGTTGGCGGCTTTCATTGACTCGAACATGTCGGCGGTGTAGCCGTCGGTGCCAAGGCCCACGCGAACGCCGCGCCGCATCATCTCCAGAACCGGCGCGCAGCCCACGGCGTTGCCCATGTTCGATTCGGGGTTATGGACGACGCTGGTTTTGCTTTCGCCGAGCAGGTCGATTTCGTGTTCGCTCACGTGCACGCAGTGCGCGGCGAGAGTCCGGCTGCCCAGGATGCCGAAGTCGCTCCAGCGCTCAATCACGCGCTTGCCGTGCTTACGCAGGCAATGATCCACGTCGGCAAGCGCTTCGGCGGTGTGCACGTGAAAGCCGGCGCCGAATTCGGCGGCGGCATCGTGGCAGCGAGCCAGCGTTTTGTTGCTCAACGTGAATGACGCATGCAGACCGAAGAGCCCGCGCAGGCGGTCGTTGGGCGATTGCCTGCAATGCGCCAGGAATTCGCGATTCTCCTCGATTCCCTGCGTGGCAACTTCGGCGCCGTCACGATCGCTGACTTCGTAGCAAAGACAACTGCGCAAACCGGTTTGGCGGGCCGCTTCGGCAACGCGAAACAAACTTCCGCGCACCGCCCCGGGGCTGGAGTGATGGTCGAAGATGGAGGTCACGCCGTTGCGGATGCAGGCGATCATGCCCACCATGGCGCTCCTGTAGATATCGTCGAGCGTGAGCACTTTGTCCAGCCGCCACCACAGCCGCTCCAGAATCTGCGTGAAGTTGCCGGGAGCCTGATCCTTAAGCGTCATGCCGCGGGCGAATGCGCTGTAAAGATGCGTATGAGTATTGATAAGCCCGGGCATGATCACGCGGCCGCAGGCATCGAGAAAGCGAACGCCGGGATGGGCCGCCCGCAGCGCGGCGGTAGGGCCGACCGCGACGATCAGCCCATCGCGAATGACGACGCAGCCGTCCTCAAGGAAGGGCTGGCGATCGTCGTGCGTGATCAAGCAGCCGTTGCCCACGAACAAGTTCGCAGACTTCTGCATAGTGGCAAGGATTCTAGTCAGTTGCGGCCCTAAACGTCGTGATCCAAATCACATCGACACCTGCACCGCCTGCAAGACAATCAAACCAAATACTCGTGCGGCGCGTTCTGCCGCTTGCCGCCGCGGCGTGCCCTTGCCCGGGGCAGGATTCAACTTTGATGGCGGAGTGCCGCAATCCATCGATCGGCATTCGGAACCTCGGTTGAACGGAAAGTGCGATGGCCAATCTTCAAGTCAACATCTGTGGACTGGAGTTTCGAAACCCAATCCTCCCAGCTGCCGGTCCGCCCTCGAAGGACGGCGCCATGCTGCAGGCTGCCGCGCAAGGCGGCGCCGGCGGCCTGGTGACGAAGACGATTTCGGTACAGCCGGCGGACGTACCGCGTCCCTGCATGGCCGAGATTCGCGGCGGATTCCTGAACACCGAGTTGTGGTCGGAGCTGCCCAAAGAGCAATGGCTCGAAACCGAGTACGCGCAAGCGCGCGCCACCGGGCTGCCCGTAATCGTGGGCCTGGGCTACACGGCTGAGCAGATCCGCGAGCTGGCGCCCCTGGTCAGGCCTTTCGCCGATGCGCTCGAGCTTTCGACGCATTACGTGGGCAACAACATCGCGCCCATCATCGATGCGCTGCGCGCGGCCAAAGAAGCCGTTGAGGTGCCGGTGTTCATGAAGCTGAGCCCGCACCCCAACATTCAAGAGATTGCATTGGCGCTGGAGGAAGCCGGCGCAGATGCGCTGGTGATGATCAACTCCTCCGGCCCGTGCCTCGGCATCGATCTCGAATCGGGAATGCCGCTGATGGGCAGCAAGGACGGATTGGGATGGCTTTCGGGCGCGGCCATCAAGCCGCTCGCGCTCCGTTGCGTGTACGACGCGGCGCGCGCTGTCAGGATTCCGATCTTCGGCGTGGGCGGCATCAGCAACGGCCGCGACGCCGCGGAAATGCTTATGGTGGGCGCTTCTGCGGTGCAGATTTGCACCGAGGCTATTTTGCGCGGCCCCACCGTCTACGCACGAATCGCGCGTGAACTTGACACCTTTCTCGATGATCACGGCTATGCGTCAGCCAACGATATCTGCGGCCTCACCGTGCGCATGATGCGGCAGTGCGGAGCACCGCACGCGGAAGGACCTCCCGAAGTGAACATGGAGCGCTGCACGCTGTGCGGTCAATGCGAGAAGAGCTGTGTGTACGGCGCCATTCACCAGGACAAGAAAGCGGGAATCTTGGACATCGACGAGCAAAAGTGCTTTCGCTGCGGGCTGTGCGTGACGCGCTGCAAACTGAAGGCGATAACCATCACCTTTAAGCGGACGCAGAACGGCCGGGCCGGTCGAGCAGGCGAGGAGAAGTGAATGTATGTGACGGGGCTTCAATGCGTAGGCTGCGGGTGCAGGTACTCGACCGAGGAAGTCGAATACTTCTGCCCTGCCTGCGGGCGCCACGAAGGTATTCTCGATGTGCTTTACGACTACGACGCGATAAAGCATAAATTGACCTCGAAATCGCTCCGCGACAATCGCGAATTCTCCATGTGGCGCTACCTGCCCTTGCTTCCCGTCGACTCGCCTGAGCTCATTCCTCATCTGCAGGTGGGATGGACGCCGCTCTATGAAACCCCGCTCCTGGCTGGGGAGTTGGGCATCGCGCGCTGCTGGTTGAAAGATGAGGGCCGCAACCCGACCGCGTCGTTTAAAGATCGCGCCAGCGCGCTGGGCGTGGTGAAGGCGCTGGAAAAGAAGGCGGCGGAGATCACCTGCGCCTCCACCGGCAACGCGGCTTCTTCGCTGGCCGGGTTCGCGGCCGCGGCGGGTATTCCGGCGACGATCTTTGTCCCGGCGCGCGCGCCCGAGGCCAAGCTGGCACAATTGCTTGTCTACGGAGCGCGCGTGTTCCAGGTGCAGGGAACCTACGACGAGGCGTGGGAGCTGTGCATGCAGGCCAGCGCTGAGTTTGGCTGGTACAACCGCAATTGCGCGGTCAATCCCTACCTGATCGAGGGCAAGAAGACGGTATCTCTGGAACTCGCCGAGCAGTTCTCGCGGCTCACACCCGGCGCCTTTCCCGATTGGGTCGTGGTCTCAGTAGGCGACGGGTGCACCATCGGCGGCGTGTGGAAGGGGCTCAAGGACATGCTGCGGCTGGGCATGTTGCGCCGCCTGCCGCGCCTTCTGGGCGTGCAGGCAGAAGGCTGCCAGCCGTTCGTGCGTGCCTGGCGCCATCGCGAGGGCCTGAAGCCGTGCACAGCCAATACTCTGGCCGATTCCATTGCCGTGGGACACCCGCGCAATTTCACCAAGGGCATGCGCGCCGTGAATGAGTCGGGCGGAGCATTCATCGCTGTCGCCGATGCAGACATCCTGGAAGCGATCACGCGCCTGGCGCGGAAGGCTGGAGTGTTTTGTGAGCCGGCGGCAGCGGCCAGCGCGGCGGGCGTACGGCGAGCATTCGAGACCGGCGTTATCGGCCACAGCGAGAGCGCGGTGCTGATAACCACAGGAAACGGATTGAAAGACATTCACAGCGCCATGCGCGCCGCGGGCCAGGCCATCGCCGTGCGGCCCGAAATGAAGCACGTTCGCGAGGCGGTGTTTGCGCCGGCTGCTCACTGACAACCGAGCCGGCGTGTCGAGGAAAGGAGAGCACGATCCCATGGCGGCCATTCCCTTTGGTCCCAGCTACGACGAAATGCTCGATCCGAGCCGGATCGACGAACGCGTGCGCGCGAGAGCTCTTGGAGCGTTGCGCGAAAACGAGCTGGACCCGATCAATCTGTTCAACATTACGTGGAAGGACGCGGCTAACCAGGTGCGCCGGATCGTGCTGCCCACGGCGCTTACGGGAATCGACGCCAACGTGGTAGTGATGCTGGGCAACGATTTCCCGTCCGGCTCGCACAAGGTGGGCGCAGCGTACAGCACGCTGATTGAAATGATGGTCGACGGCGAGGTCGTTCCCGGCGAGCACACCATTCTCGGGCCGTCGACCGGCAACTTCGGCATCGGCACTGCGTATATCTCCAGGCTGCTCGGCTTTCGCGCCATCGTGATCATGCCCGACAACATGAGCAAGGAGCGCTACGAGCGCATCAGGAAGTACGGCGGCGATCTGGAGTTGACGCCGGGCTCGGAGTCGGATGTGATTCTGACCCTCGAAAAAACCCGCGAGCTGATGAAGAACCCCAAAAACAGGGCGCTGGCGCAGTTCGAGCTTTTCCCGAACTATCGCTTCCATCGCCACGTGACGGGCGGCAGCGCGATCGATGCGGTCAAAGGCGTGGGCAACGGTCGCATCGCCGGATTTGCCTCGGCGCCGGGCTCAGCGGGAACCATCGCTGCCGCGGATCAGATTAAGACCGCATTTCCCGAAGCGAAGATCGCCGCGCTGGAGCCATATGAATGCTCCACGCTGGCCAATGGTGGCTGCGGCCAGCATCGCATTGAGGGCATCGGCGACAAGATGTGCACGCTGATTCACAACGTGCTCAACACCGATTTCGTGATTTTGATCCGGGGCGAGGAAACCGTGCAGGGTGTGAAGATCTTCCACGACGGCACGGAATCGCTCGTGCGCATGGGCGTGGAGCGCGAGTTCGCGCAGGGATTGCGCGACCTGTTCGGGCCGTCGGGCGTTTGCAACGTCCTGGGAGCGATCAAGCTGGCGAAATATCTGCGGCTCGGCCCCGGAGATAACGTCGTCACCGTGGCCACGGACGGTTTCGATCGCTATCGCTCCGTGCTCGCCGATCTTGATGGCCGCTACCTGGAGCTGACGCCTGCCGTGCTCGACCGCTGGGCCTGCGACCTCTTCCTCCGCGCGTCGACCGACGAGCTTTTCGACTTCCGCAAGCCGGCCATGAAAGAGCGGCTCTTCAGGCAGAAGGAGAAAGACTGGCTGAAGTTCGGATATTCGAAGGAATTTCTTGACTCCATGCGCCACCAGGATTTCTGGGACGCGCAATACGCCAGGGTGCGCGATTACAACCAGAAAATTTGCGCCCTGCGGCCCGCCGCGGCCGCGCTGCAACCGCTATGTTCCAGTTCACGCTGAACGGAAAAGACGCCGTCGCCTGCGCAGACAAGAGTCTGCTGGACTATCTGCGCGAAGACGCGCGCCTGACCTCGGTGAAGAACGGCTGTGATGATGGCGTCTGCGGGTCCTGCTCTGTAATCGTGAATGGGAAAGCTGTGCGCGCCTGCACGCTGACCATGGCCAAGGTCCATGGAAAATCGGTGACCACCACCGAAGGGCTCTCTGCGCGCGAGCGCGAGGTTTACGGCTGGGCTTTCGGCGAAGTGGGCGCGGTGCAGTGCGGATTCTGCATGCCCGGAATGGTGATGAGCGCAAAAGCTCTGCTGGACGCGAATGCCACGCCGGCGCTGGCCGAAGTCAAGTCGGCGATTCGCTACAATCTCTGCCGCTGTACCGGCTACACAAAGGTGGAGCGCGCGATTTTGCTGGCCGGACGAGCCTTGCGTAATGGGGACGCACATGGATCGGATGGCCCGGGGGCGCACGTGGGCGAGCGCATGGTGCGGCCCGACGCCACCGCAAAATTGCTGGGCACCGGCGAATTCGCCGGCGATATGCAGGTTCCCGGAATGTTGCACGGCGCCGTGCTGCGTTCCCGGTATCCACGCGCGCTTGTAAGGAGGATCGACCTTGCCGCCGCACAGGCCCTGCCTGGTGTGAAGGCAGTGCTGACGGCGAAGGATGTCCCCGGCGAAAGGCTTCTCGGGCACGTGGTCCTCGACTGGCCGGTGATGATTGCAGAGGGCGAGGAAACGCGCTACGTAGGCGATGCGCTTGCGCTGGTAGCCGCGGCGACGCGGCGAGCCGCGCGGCTGGCGATTGATTTGATTCGCGTGGAGTATGAAGAACGCGAGCCGTTGCTCTCGCCGGAGGCTGCATGCGCACAGGGAGCGCCGCGCCTGCATCCCGGCGGCAATGTGCTGGCAACGACGGTGCTCAAGCGTGGCGATGCCGGCCGCGCCATTGCCGCGGCGAAACATGTGGTGACCCAGCACTATTCAACGCCGCGCCAGGAGCATGCGTTTCTCGAGCCGGAGAGCGCGCTTGCAGTGCCGGCGGACGGCGGATCGCTGACGGTCTACACCGCCGGGCAAAGCGTGTACGACGATCATCGCGAAATTGTACGCATGCTCGGGGTGGCGGGCGAGAAGGTGCGCATCATCAGCAAATTGGTGGGCGGAGGGTTCGGCGGCAAAGAGGATATGTCGGTGCAGCATCACGCGGCCCTGCTGGCGTGGCACACCGCCAGCCCGGTCAAGCTCACGCTCAGCCGCGCAGAGAGTCTGCGCGTGCATCCCAAGCGCCATCCCATGGAGATCGACTGCACCACGGCCTGCGACGAAAACGGAAAACTCACTGCCGCGCGTGTGCGCATCGTCGCCGACACCGGGGCTTACGCATCGCTTGGCGGGCCGGTGCTGCAGCGCGCGTGCACGCATGCCGCGGGTCCGTACCAGATCGACAACGTCGACATCGAAGGCCGCGCCATCTACACCAACAACATTCCTTCCGGGGCCATGCGCGGCTTTGGCGTTACGCAGACGTGCTTCGCCATGGAGAGCAACCTGAACCTGCTGGCGCGCGCGGCCGGCATTTCGCCGTGGGAGATCCGCTTCCGCAACGCCGTCGAGCCGGGCGGCGTGTTGTCGAACGGCCAGATCGCCGACGAGGGCACCGCGCTGAAAGAAACTTTGCTCGCGTTGAAAGACGTGATCGACATGCATCCCGGCGCGGGCATCGCTTGCGCCTTCAAAAACACGGGTAAGGGCGTGGGCGTGAAAGACGTGGGCCGCGTCAAGCTGAAAGTCGAGAACGGGCGTGTAATCATCTGCACCAGCGCGGCGTGCATGGGCCAAGGCATTGCGACGGTGGTGCTGCAAATTGTCGCCGAGACGGCGCGGCTCGATAGAAGCGTGCTCACGGTGCACGTACCCGACACCGCCGTCACGCCCGACAGCGGCACCAGCACGGCCTCGCGCCAAACCACCATCACCGGCGAAGCCGCCCGTCGTGCAGCTCTTGCTCTCAAGCAGGAATTGGACCGCCGCACGCCCGCTGCGCGCGCGCTGGCCGAACTCGACGGGCAGGAGTTTTATGGCGAGTACGATTGCGTGACCGATCCCATGACCAGCGACAAGCCGCACCGGGTGAGTCACGTCGCCTATGGCTACGCCACGCAGGTCGTGCTTCTTGATGAGGCCGGCAAGGTGCAGAAAGTCGTCGCCGCGCACGACGTGGGCCGCGCCATCAACCCCAACGGCGTCGAAGGCCAGATTGAGGGCGGTGTGGTGATGGGCATGGGCTACGCGCTGACCGAACAATTTGCGGTGCAGAACGGCGCGCCTGCCGTTACATTCGGCAAGCTGGGCCTGCTCCGCTCCACGCAGACGCCGGAGATCGAGTGCAGGATTATCGAAAAGAATCCGGCGGAGCTGGCCTGCGGAGCAAAGGGAATCGGCGAAATCGTGAGCATTCCTACTGCGCCGGCCATCGCCTGCGCCTACTGGCAGCGCGACGGCAAGCTGCGCACCAGCCTGCCGCTCAGCGAAACGCCCTATAGCCGCACACGCACGGCCGACCAACATGCAACATTCAACGAACGAGCAGCCTCAAGGACTGCCGACTGAGGATCAACATGCCTGCCAAAACTGAAATTGACTCCGCCCGCTTACTCTCCGCCGCCGAAGCGCTGGAAGGGGACATGGTCCGCTTTCTGCGCGACCTGGTCGCCATTCCCGGCGAAAGCTCTCACGAAGGTCCTGTCATTCAGCGCATCAAGCAGGAGATGGAACGCGTGGGCTTCGACGAAGTCCGCATTGATGGCATGGGCAACGTCCTGGGACGCATCGGCGCGGGCAAACAAGTGATCATGATGGACGCGCACACCGACACCGTCGGCGTTGGCGATCCCAAGGAATGGTCCTGGGATCCGTACCAGGGCAAAGTGGAGGATGGTTTCATCTACGGACGCGGCTCCAGCGATCAACGCGCGGGCATGGCCAGCATGGTCTACGCGGGCAAGATGATCAAGGACCTGCAACTGCAAGGCGACTACACGCTGTGGATTGTGGGATCGGTGCAGGAAGAAGACTGCGACGGCTTGCCGTGGGTCTACATTCTCAAGGAAGACGGCATCCGGCCGGAGTGCGTGGTGCTCACCGAGCCCACCAATCTCCACGTGTACCGCGGACATCGCGGGCGCATGGAGATAGAGGTGCACATGCGCGGACGTTCCTGCCATGCCAGCGCGCCGGAGCGCGGCGACAATCCGATTTACAAGATGGTCCCGCTGATCGCGCAGATCGAGGAGTTGAACACGCGTTTGCGCGACGATGCGTTTCTCGGCAAGGGAACCATTGCCGTCACCGAGATTCGCTCGATGAGTCCGTCGCTCTGCGCGGTGCCGGGCGCATGCTCCATCCATCTTGACCGCCGGCTGACCGCCGGAGAGACGCTGGAGAGCGCGGTTGCCGAGGTTGAAGCGCTGCCCGCGGCGCAAGGCGCGGAGATCGAAGTGTTGCGGTACGAGACGCCCAGTTATACCGGCCTCACCTACCCCATGCAGAAGTACTATCCCACGTGGGTGCTCGAAAAAGACCACGTGCTGGTGCGCTCGGCGGTGGCGGCGTATCGAACGCTGCACAACGCCGATCCGGTAGTGGACAAGTGGACCTTCAGCACCAACGGCGTCGGCTCCATGGGAATTATGGGCGTGCCCACCATCGGCTTCGGTCCCGGTGAAGAAGACGTCGCGCATAGTGTGATCGAACGCGTCCCCATCCGCCACCTGGTTGAAGCGGCGCAGTTTTATGCTGCCTTCCCCCTCGCGTACGTCGCCACGCAGGAAGGCTCGAATGGCTGAACCGAATTTTTCGACAAAGAGGTGTGTGTTGGAAACAAGAAAGGCGCTGTTTAAAGGCAAGGACTACATCACTACGGAAGAATACCGCGACGCAGAGATCGAAGTCCTGCTCGACGTCTCCGCCGATTTGAAGCGCAAGTTCAAGGGGCGCGTTCCGCATCGCTATTTGCCCGATCAAACCATCTTCCTGATGTTCTTCGACAAATCCACGCGCACGCGCAACTCGTTCGAGGCGGGAATCACGCAGCTCGGCGGCCACGCCCATTTTTTGACCTCCGATGTCATGCAGATCTCGCATGGAGAAAGCGCGAAGGACACGGGCATCATTCTCTCCAGCTACGGACACGCCATCGCCATCCGTCACGACCTGATTCCGGGCGAGGGCAACGCCTACATGCGCGAAGTGGCGCGCTGGGCGGAGGTGCCGGTGATCAACATGCAGTGCGACGTCGACCATCCCTGCCAGACGCTGGCCGACCTGATGACCATCCGCGAGAAACTGGGACGCAACCTGCGCGGACGCAAGCTGGCGGTAACCTGGGCCTACGCACCCAGCTACGCCAAGCCGCTCAGCGTGCCGCAAGGATTGATCATGTTGATGCCGCGCTTCGGACTGGACGTGGTGCTGGCCCACCCGCCCGAGTACGCGCTGATGCCGCAGACCGTGGAGGCGGCGCGGGAGAACGCGCGGCGCGCCGGAACGAAATTCGAAATCGTAGACAACATGGACGACGCGTTTCGCGACGCCGACATCGTCATTCCCAAGAGCTGGGGCTGCCTGGACACCATGGGAACGAACCCCAAGGAGTCCCTGCGCATTGCCGAAGGTTACCGGCACTGGATTTGCAACGCCGAGCGTATGAAACTGGCCACGGAAAATGCCCTGTACATGCATCCGCTGCCCGCCGATCGGGGCAACGAGGTGACGGACGAGGTGATCGACGGGCCGCAGTCGGTGGTGTACCAGGAGGCGGAAAACCGCCTCCACACTGCCAAGGCGATCATGGCGCTGACCATGGCAGAGCAGGAAGTTGTTTACGAGATGACGGGGTCTTGAGACCATGATCGAAACCCTGGTGATCGCCCTGGGCGGCAACGCCATCACAAGGCCCGGCGAATCGGGCACGATTCCCTTGCAGTTTGCCCACACGGCGGAGACGCTGGAACATCTCAAGCCCCTGTTCCACGCCGGCTCGCGGATCGCCATCACCCACGGCAGCGGACCGCAGATCGGCAACATCCTGATTCGCGTCGAGGAGGGCGAGCGGCGCGTCCCCACCTTGCCGCTTGACACCTGCGACGCCGATTGCCAGGGCGGCATGGGCTACATGATCCAGCGGCTGGCTTGCGAATTGTTCCGGCGCGAAGGAATCAAGCGCGAAGTGGCTACGCTCATCACCCAGGTGCTCGTGGATCGTGACGACCCGGACTTCCAGCATCCCAGCAAACCGATCGGGTCCTTTTATGACGCCAGCGAGCTCGCTCAAATCCGCAGCAATCGGCCAGACTGGATCATGCGCGAAGTCTCGCCGGGAAGCTACCGTCGCGTCGTGCCTTCGCCGCGCCCGTTGCAAATCCTTGAGGCCGAGGCGATCTCGTCGCTGCTCGACGCCGGCGTGGTGGTGATCGCCTGCGGAGGCGGGGGGATTCCGGTGGCCTGGGAAAACGATCGTTTGGTGGGCGTCGAAGCCGTTGTCGATAAGGACCTGGCTTCAAGCATGCTGGCAACGGACGTGCGCGCTCACAAGCTCGTCATTGTCACTTCGGTCGATCGCGTAGCGCTCGACTATGGCCGGCCCAGCCAGCAGTGGCTCGACGCCATCACCATGGACCAGGCGCGCCAGTACTTGGCTGCAGGCCAATTCCCGCCGGGGTCGATGGGACCGAAAATCCAGGCGGCCATCGAATTCCTCGAACACCGCGGCGAGGAGTGCATTATCACTTCAGTGGAGAACGTTGCGAATGCGGTCGTTGGCACGGGCGGTACCCACATCGTCGCTCCCTGGCGCAGGGCCTCCCTGGATTTTGCTGCAAGTTAGCAGATAGAGCTCATTTCTTGGAACTATTTGCCGCCCTCATTCGTCCATGAAACTACGTGCGTGCGGGTTCACGTGAGGCGTCGTGCATCTTGATTGCCGCCGCAACTCACCTTCAGGCTGCCAGCCCAGAACAGAGAATAAACTCATTTTGGGCGACCCAGCGAGCCCCATGCTCGCGTGATGGTATGCAAATCCGGCCATCACTTTGAATATGAGAAAATGTAGCTATCCAGCCGAGTGTTCTAACTGAAGCTGCGAGAAGAAGAAGACGATGGATCAACCTTTGTCTGTTTCACATTCTGCTTCCGGCCAACCGCCTGTCATCTCCGAAAGAAAGCGCCGGCACCTCTGGATCTGGGTCGTTGTTCTTTTGGTGTTTGGGGCCATCTTTTATTGGGTGTGGCATCAGCACAGCGTAAGCGCGTCGGCGCCCGCGGGGCGGGGTGGCGCAGGAGCAGGCGGAGGAAACCGCCGCGGCGCAATGACCGGGCCGGTCCCGGTCACCCTGGCGACCGCCACCAAGGGCAGCATCGGCGTATATATCGACGAGATCGGCACGGTTACGCCCATGTACTTTGACTCAATCACCGCTCAGGTGACGGGTGTGATTACGGCGGTGCATTACCGCGAAGGCCAGACGGTTCACAAGGGCGATCCACTCGTTGACATTGATTCCCGGCCGTATGAGGCGCAACTCGCCCAGGCCCAGGGCATGCTGGAGCGCGACCAGAATCTGCTCGCCGAAGCGCAGATGGACTTGAAGCGCTACCAGGACGCGTGGGCAAAGAACGCCATTCCGCGGCAGACCCTCGAAGATCAGGAAAAGATCGTGCTCCAGGATCAGGGAACGGTGCAGAACGACAAGGGAACCGTCCAATACAACCAGGTGGAGGTGAGCTACTGCCACATCACTTCGCCGATCGACGGGCGCGTGGGATTGCGCCTGGTCGATCCCGGCAATCTGGTGACAGCAAATTCCAGCACCACGCTCGTTTCGGTTGCGCAGATACAGCCCATCACCGTCGTCTTTGCCCTGCCCGAAGATAATCTGCCGCAGGTTCTGCAACAGATGCGCGGCGGCAAGGCGCTTATGGTAGAGGCCTGGGACGATTCCAAGACCAATCTGCTCGCCAAGGGCAAAGTGATTACAGTCGACAACCAGATCGACACGGTGACAGGAACCGTGAAACTGCGCGCCGAATTCGACAATTCCAAGGGCGAGCTCTTTCCAAATCAGTTCGTCAACACGCGCCTGCTGGTGAAGACGCTTGACAACCAGACGCTGATTCCGTCTTCCGCCATCCAGCACAACGGCGCCGAAGACTTCGTGTACCTGGTTCAGGGACTTACTCCCAGCGCACCAGGCAGTTCCCCGGGCGCGTCCAGCGGCGGACACCACGGCGGCGGCAACCGCGGAAGCGGAGGCGGCGGGAATGGTGGCGGCAACGGCAGCGGTGGTGGGAATGGCAGCGGGAACGGTGGCGCCAACGGTGGTGGAGCGGGCGGAAACAACGCCCCCGTGGGCAAGGCCGTCAAGCGGGATGTGAAGTCCGGAATCTCTGACCAGGGCAATACCGCCGTCACGGGAATCAATGTTGGTGACGTTGTGGCCAACAGCAGCTTTCAGAAGCTGGTCGATGGCTCGCAGGTATCGCAATCCCCTGTGACCATCCCCGCCACTTCCAGTGACACTACCGAGGCTGCTCCATGAGTCCGTCCACCCCCTTTATCCTGCGGCCGGTGGCAACCTCGTTGTTGATGGCCGCAATTCTGCTGGTGGGCATCGTTGCGTACACGGTGTTGCCGGTTTCGGCGCTGCCCGAGGTCGATTACCCGACCATCCAGGTTGTCACTTACTATCCGGGCGCCAGCCCCGATGTGACGGCAACCACCATCACCGCGCCGCTGGAGCGCCAGTTCGGCCAGATGCAGGGCCTCAGCCAGATGACTTCGACGAGCGCGGGCGGCGTATCCGTCATCGTGCTTCAGTTCAGCCTTTCGCTCAGCCTCGACGTCGCCGAAGAGGAGGTGCAGGCAGCCATCAACGGCGGCCAGACTTTCCTGCCTTCCGACCTGCCCACGCCGCCTGTCTACAGCAAGAGCAATCCCGCCGACGCGCCCATCCTTACGCTGGCCATCAGCTCCGACACCATGCCTCTTTCACAAGTTGAAGACATGGTGGATACACGCCTGGCGCCGAAATTGTCGCAGATGACCGGTGTAGGGCTGGTGAGCATCAGCGGCGGCCAAAAGCCCGCGGTGCGCATCCAGGTAAACCCGACTGCGCTATCGTCCCACGGCTTGAACATGGAGGATGTGCGTACGGCGCTGACGCAGGCCAGTGTCAACTCCGCCAAGGGCAACTTCGACGGGCCGCGCCAGGACTACCAGATCGACGCCAATGATCAGATCTCCACCGCCGACGACTACAAGGACGTGGTAATTGCCTACTCCAACGGCGCGCCGGTGTTCGTTAAAGACGTGGCCAACGTGGTCAACGGCGTGGAGAACAGCAAGCAGGCCGCATGGATGGGAGAGGCAGACGGGCAGAATGGGCCCGTGCTCACTCCCGCGGTGATCATGAACATCCAGCGCCAGCCCGGCGCCAACACCATTACGGTCGTCAGCGCCATTCAAAAGGTTTTGCCGCAGTTGGAGGCAAACCTTCCCGCGTCGATCAAAGTGACGACCATGACCGATATGACCACCAGCATTCAGGCGTCGATCCACGAGGCGGTGCTCGAGCTGATCCTGGCTATCGGGCTGGTGATGATGGTGATCTTCCTCTTCCTGCGCAGCCTGCGCGCCACCATCATTCCCTTCGTCGCGGTGCCCCTGTCGATCATCGGCACATTTGCCGTGATGTATCTGCTTGGCTTCTCGCTCGACAACCTGTCGTTGATGGCGCTCATCATCTCCACCGGCTTCGTGGTCGACGATGCCATTGTCATGATCGAGAACGTCAGCCGCTTCCTCGAAGAGGGCATGTCGCCCATGGAAGCCGCGCTCACCGGCGCCGGCCAGATCGGGTTCACCATCGTTTCGCTCACCGTCTCGCTGGTGGCTGTGCTTATTCCCCTGCTGTTCATGGGCGACGTGGTGGGACGCCTCTTCCGCGAATTTGCCGTCACCCTGGCCGTCACCATCGTCATCTCCGCTGTGGTTTCCCTCACTCTGACGCCCATGATGTGTTCCCGCATCCTGCGCCACGATCCTCAAGAAAGGCAGACACGCTTCTATCGCGTATCGCAAAATGTCTTCGACCGGCTCATTGCTTTCTACGGGCGCACCTTGCGCGTGGTTCTGCGCCATCAGACTTTAACGCTCACGGTGGCGGTAGTCACGCTTGTGCTCACGGTGGTTCTTTACATCGTGATTCCCAAGGGCTTCTTCCCGGTGCAGGATACAGGCGTCATCCAGGGCATCTCCCAGGCATCGCAGTCCATCTCCTTCGCCGCCATGAGCGAGAAACAACAGGAGGCGGCCAGGATCATCCTCCAGGATCCTGCGGTCGAAAGTGTTTCCTCCTTCATCGGCGCCGACGGCATCAACACCACCCTGAATAGCGGGCGCATCTCCATCAACCTGAAACCCATCAATCAGCGCATCGGCGCTTCCGACGTCATCCGCAGGCTGCAGAAAAGTTTGAGCCAGGTGCAGGGCATGCACATTTATATGCAGCCGGTGCAGGACATCACTGTCGACGACCGTGTGAGCCGCACCCAGTATCAGTACACCCTTGAAGATCCCGACACCGACGAGCTCAACCAGTGGACCAATCGGTTTGTCGCGCAACTGAAGAAAACGCCCGAGCTCGAAGACGTGGCGACCGACCAGCAAACCGGAGCCCGCGCGGTGCAGCTGGTCATCGACCGCGTGACCGCATCGCGGCTGGGCATAGCGCCTACCACCATCGACAACACGCTCTACGACGCCTACGGCCAACGCCAGATCAGCACCCTTTACACGCAGTTGAATCAATACCACGTGGTGCTGGAGACCGCTCCCGAGTGGCAGCAGAATCCCAATCGGCTCGGCGATATCTACATTCAGACCAATGCCTCGTCAGGGGCCAGTGGCGCCGGTGCGGCCACGTCCTATTCCTCGTCCGCGTCGGCTTCGGCCGGGTCCAACGCGTTGACCACGTCGGTGCGCTACACGCCTTCTGCGCAGGTGGTCACCGTCCCGGCCTCGGTGCTCTCGGGCACCACCAGCGGCGGAGGCAGCTCTGCATCATCGGGCACCGTGGCCGGAACCACGCCCAACACAACCACATCCTCTGTGGGCGCCAACGCCGTTCCACTGAGCGCCTTCACCCAGGAGCACGACATCACTGAGGCCCTTTCCGTCAACCATCAGGGTCAGTTCCCATCGGTCACCGTGTCCTTCAACCTGGCGCCAAATGCCTCGTTGGGAACGGCCCTCAGCGACATTGAGAAAGTGGTCGCGAACCTGCATTTCCCTGCCAGCCTGCAGTCCGATTTCCAGGGCACGGCGGCTTCGTTTCACAATTCCCTGTCCAACGAGGCGCTTCTGATTCTTGCCGCGCTGGTCACGGTGTACATCGTTCTGGGAGTTTTGTATGAGAGCTTCATCCACCCCGTGACGATTCTCTCCACCCTGCCTTCGGCCGGCGTGGGGGCGTTGCTCTCATTGATGCTCTTCGGCCAGGATCTGAGCGTGGTGGCCATCATCGGCATCATCCTGCTTATCGGCATTGTGAAGAAGAACGGCATCATGATCGTTGACTTCGCCCTGGAAGCCGAACGCAAGCAAGGCAAGGATTCCACCGAGGCCATCTATGAGGCCAGCCTGCTGCGTTTCCGGCCCATCATGATGACTACCATGGCTGCATTGCTGGGCGGCATTCCCCTGGCCGTTGGCACAGGCTTGGGTTCTGAGCTGCGCCGGCCGCTGGGCATCACCATGGTCGGCGGGCTGCTGCTGAGCCAGATCCTCACGCTCTACACCACGCCGGTCATCTACGTCTTCTTCGACCGCCTGGGCCAGCGCATTCTGGGCCGCAACCTGTCCCAGGTTGGCGGCGGGCCCGGAGCGGGCGCAGCGCAGCCCGGCCTGGAAAACGCATGAACCTATCGGCTCCATTCATCAGCCGGCCTGTGGGCACCACGTTGCTCACCGTTGCGGTAGCCATCGCTGGCGCGATTGCCTTCGTTGTACTGCCCGTGGCTCCATTGCCGCAGGTGGATTTTCCCACCATCAGCGTCAATGCCGGCTTGCCCGGAGCCAGCGCCCAGATCATGGCTGCCTCGGTGGCCACGCCGCTGGAACGCCAGTTCAGCCACATCGCCGGCATCACCGAAATGACCTCATCGAGTTCGCTGGGGTCGAGCAACGTGACCCTGCAATTCGATTTGAGCCGCAACATCGACGGCGCCGCGCGCGACGTGCAGGCGGCCATCAACGCCGCTCGAACCTATCTTCCCGCCAACCTGCCCTCCAATCCCTCCTACCGCAAGGTGAATCCGGCCGATTCGCCGATCATGATCATCAGCCTCACCTCCGACAAGTACCCGGTGACCAAGCTTTACGATCTGGCTTCCACCATTCTGGAGCAGAGGCTCTCGCAGATTCAGGGCGTGGGCCAGGTGGGCGCCCAGGGCGGCGGCGCGCCTTCGGTGCGTGTCGAGGTCAATCCCACCAAGCTGGAAAGCTTCGGCCTCACGCTGGGCAGCATCCAGTCGGTACTCAGCCTGCAAAACTCCCACGAGCCGCGGGGACAACTCTCCGATAACGGCGTCAGCGAAGACATCATCACCAACGACCAGATTTCGACGGCTGCCGATTACCGGCCGCTGATCGTCGGCTATCACAACGGCGAGGCGATCAAGCTTTCCGACGTGGCCGACGTCGTGGACTCGACGCAGAATATTCGTAGCTCCGGCTACATCGACGGACGCAAGGGCGTGGTGCTCACCATCTTCCGCCAGCCCGGCGCCAACATCATGGATACCGTCGACCGCGTGAAGGCGCAATTGCCATTTCTCAATGCCGTGCTTCCGGCAGGCGTCACCTCCACCGTGGTGCTCGACCGCACCACCACCATTCGCGCTTCCGTTTTCACTGTCGAGAGAACGCTGGTCGGCTCGGTCTGCCTGGTCATCCTCGTGGTTTTTCTTTTCCTGCGCAGTTTTCGCGCCACCGTCATTCCCTTCGTCGCAGTTCCGGTCTCGCTCATCGGCACCTGTGCGGCGATGTACATCTTCGGGTACACGCTCGACAATCTGTCTCTGATGGCGCTCACCATTGCCACCGGCTTCGTGGTCGATGACGCAATCGTGGTCATGGAGAACATCACCCGGCACATTGAAGGCGGCATGCAGCCCTTTGCCGCCGCCATGAAGGGCGCCCAGGAGATCGGATTTACGGTCTTCTCCATCAGCATGTCGCTGATTGCCGTTTTCATCCCCATCCTGATGATGGGCGGCATCATCGGGCGCCTCTTCCGGGAATTCGCAGTCACGCTTTCCACCGCCATCGTGATCTCGATGATCATTTCCCTCACCGCGACGCCGTGCATGTGCGCGCATGTGCTGCGCGCGCGTAAGGAAGATGAAAAGCACAACGTCTTTTACCGGGCCAGCGAGAGGACCTTGAACGGCATGATCTGGATCTACCGCCGTTCGCTGACCTGGGTTCTCGACAATCCCGGCCTGATGCTGGTGGTTCTGGTCCTGGTCATCGCGTTGAACGGCCTGGCCCTCTACAAGATTCCCTGGGGCTTCTTCCCGCAGCAGGATACCGGCGTCATCATGGGCCAGATACAGGGGCCGCAGGACGCATCCTTTCCCTTCATGGATTTCTCCACCGTGTCGCTGGTGAACATTGTGAAGAGAGACCCGGCCGTGGCCCACGTTTTGTCTTACACGGGCAGCGGCAACGGCGGCTTCATGTTCATGGCGCTCAAGCCGCTGGGCACAAGCTGCAAGGAAGGCCCGAACTGCGGCGTGCGCCAGACGTCGGCCATGGATGTGATTAACCGCCTTCGCCCCAGGATGAACCGGCTCCCGGTTGCATCCGCGTTCCTGCAGCCGGCACAGGATTTGCGCATCGGGGGACGCGGCGGGGGCGCGCTTTATCAGTACACCATTCAGGCCGATAACATCAGCGACTTGAGTCATTGGGGCCCCATCCTGCTGCAGAGAATGACCACCCTTCCCGACCTGCAGGATGTGAATACCGACCAGCAGAACCAGGGGCTCGAGGAGCTGCTCAACTACGACCGCGTCACGGCGGCCCGGCTCGGGCAGACCCCGCAATCGCTCGACAGCTCGCTCTGCAGCGCGTTTTGCCAATCCGAGGTCTCAGTCATCTACACGCAATTGAACCAGTATTACGTGGTGATGGAAGTGGCGCCGCAGTACTGGCAGGACCCGTCGGGGCTGAACAATATCTATTTCGCTCCCGGCAAAGCCTCAGGCGGCGTGGGACTGAACGTGGTATCGCCCTTGTTCAGCGCGCTCAAGCCCCAAACCAGCACCACCCCGCTGCAGGTGGCCCACACCGGGCTCTTCCCTTCCGTTACCTGCTCTTTCAACATGCGCAACGGCGCCTCGCTCAGCGACGCCGTGCGCGAAGTCGGCGATTTGGAGCGGCAGCTCGGATTGCCCGGCACCGTCCGCGGAGCCTTTGCCGGAACCGCCCAGGCCTACCAGCAATCGATCGCGACTTTGCCGATTCTTGCCATTACCGCCGTGCTCTCCGTTCTTATCGTGCTCGGCATTCTCTACGAGAGCATGGTCCATCCCTGGACCATCATCTCTACTCTGCCCCCGGCCATCGTGGGCGCCATGCTGGCGCTCATGATCTTCAAGATGGACATGAACCTGATCTCCATCATCGGGATTATCCTGCTTATCGGCATCGTGAAGAAGAACGCCATCATGATGATCGATTTTGCGCTTCAGGCCGAGCGCCTAGAGGGCAAGACCACCCGCGAATCCATTTTTGAAGCCTGCATGTTGCGCTTCCGCCCCATCATGATGACCACCATGTCAGCCATTTGCGGGGCGTTGCCGCTGGCCTTCGGAACCGGCACCGGATCCGAGCTGCGCCGGCCTTTGGGCATCACCATCGTCGGCGGGCTGGTGCTCAGCCAGCTGCTCACGCTCTACACCACCCCGGTGATTTATCTGTATATGGACCGCCTGCGCCTGCGGGCGCTGGGGCGGACACACGACTCGCTTCCAGGAGTGGCGCAAACCACCGCGTCGTAAAACGGGAAAGACGATGAACCTACTTTTGCCAAGGAATCGCATCCACTTCTTACGCGCCGGCGCTGCGCTCGCATCGCTTCTCCTGCTGGGCGGCTGCCATGTCGGACCTGCCTATAAGCCGCCGGCTCCGCCCGCCGTCGCCGCGCCCAACTACAAGGAGTCGACCGTAAACTTCCAGGACACTGCTGGCTGGAAGGTGGCCAGCCCGCAGGACGCCATGATCCGCGGCAACTGGTGGGAGGTGTTCAACGACCCCGAGCTCAACGCGCTCGAAGAACAGCTCAATATCAACAACGAAAACCTGAAGCAGTATTTCCAGAATTACATGGCGGCTCGCGCCGTCATCGCCGAGGCGCGCGCTCAATATTGGCCGACGGTCACCGCCGCTCCTTCGTGGAATCGGTCGAAAACCTCCGCCAATCAGCGCGTTTCTTCCACCGCGACCACTGGCAATACCACCGGCTTGTGGAATGCCCCTCTCGATGTTTCGTGGACGCCCGACTTCTGGCAGAAGATCCGCAACGAGGTGCACGAAGCCCAGTACGCCGCCCAGGTCAGCGCCGCCGATCTGGAGACGGAAAAGCTCACCGAACAGGCCAGCCTCGCCCAGTATTTCTTTGAGATTCGCGGCCAGGATATGCTCCAGCAGATTCTCAACGAAACGGTGGCGGCGGACCAGAAATCGCTGGACTACAACCAGGCTCAGTACGACACCGGTGTCGGTGACTATATTTCCGTGGCCGAGGCCAAGACCACCCTGGAGTCGGCCGAGGCCATAGCCGTGAATGTCGGCCTGCTGCGCGCGCAATATGAGCACGCCATCGCCATGCTGGTGGGCAAGGTACCCACCGATTTCTCCATTCCCGTCAAGCCCATGATTTACACTCCGCCGCCCATTCCTACCGGCGTGCCCTCGCAACTCGCTGAGCGGCGCCCCGACATCGCCGCTGCCGAGCGCACGCTGGCCGAGGCCAACGCGACCATCGGCGTCGGTTATGGCGCGTTTTTTCCCCAGGTGACCATCTCTGCCAGCGGAGGCTTCGAGTCGGCCACGCTCCAGCACCTGTTCGATATTGCCAGTCGCACCTGGTCCGTCGGTCCCTCCATCTCACAAGTCCTCTTCAACGGCTTTCTTTACCGTGCCGAGCTGCACCAGTACGTTGCCCAGTACAACGCCGACCTTGCCTCCTACCGCCAGACCACTCTCGTAGCCTTTCAACAGGTGGAAGACGATCTTGCAGCCACGCGGACTTACTCGCAACAGATTATGCGCCAGCAGCAGGCGGTCAAGGACGCGCAGGATTATCTCAATCTGGAATTGGTGCGCTACAACACCGGAGTCGACCCCTATGTCGATGTGGTCATCGCGCAGACTACGCTGCTCACCAATCAGACCACGCTCAACTCGCTCCAGGTGGAGGAGATGACCTCAGCCGTGCAACTGGTACAGGCCTTGGGTGGGGGATGGGATCGCTCCCAACTTCCTACGCCGGAACAGGCCGGCGCCAAAACCACCAAGGCTGACTACACGCTCCAGCAGTAGACAACAGCTTTCAGCTTCTGGCTCTTAGCTCTCGGCCATCTTGGAGACCTGCGTCAGTACGATCGCGCCGGAGGCGCATCGTTTGCCAGCCCCGCGCTTTAGCGCGGATTAGTTGATGGTGTAGGGCGCTCGCCCGTCCCTCGTCAGCTGGGAAAAGCTGAAAGCTTTACTGCGTCGCGCGAAAGCAGATGTTCTCGCCGTCGAGCCGGTACTCCGCCGAACAGTCATCGCCGCCGCAGATCATGGTTTCGCCGCCGTAAAGCTGACGCCGGGTAATCAGCCCCAGGGTTCCGCAGCGTGGGCACGACATCACGGCCACGTAAGGATTCTGCGCCTGGCCGAGCTTGGTCTGGTTTTCCAGGACAAAGACGGTTCCTGGGTCCATTCTTTCCGGGATCCACTCTTCCAGAAACTGCAAGTCGGACGACATCATTCGCCTCCCGTGGGCTGATGGTACAGAGCCGCGGCCTGTTCCTTCGCGCCGGGCCCGGTTGTTCGACGAACAGCAGGTTCAAAAGAAATACAGGAACCGGATGCCTCCGGTCAAGCTCAGTGTTGTTCCCGCGGCCGCCCAAGTCAATGCGAATCGGCCGCCGGGGATTGGCAAGTGGGATTCCCGGCACTCAGCGGTGCCAGCGGAGCCGGAACGCGGCCTCACGTGCTGTCCCACCCTTTCGCCCAAGCAACGGGCGATAGGATGGGGCACGGGCAATTCCGCTGCGAACTGCCACCAAAGCCCGCTACCGCGAGGCCGAAGTAGCCACTGGCCCGTGCACGCGCGAAAAATCGTCGATAGCCCGATAGGTCTCTTCATTGCGCAAAATAGCCTCAACGTACTCCCGCGTCTCTGTAAAAGGGATGGACTCAACGAACTCATCCATGCCCGAATAGGGACCTGCCGCTTCCCAATCGACGACGCGGTTGTCGCCGGCGTTGTAAGCCGCCAGCGCGTATTCCTGCACCCCGCCGAACTTGTCGAGCATCTGGCGCAGGTAGCGCGTTCCCAGGCGAATATTCATTTGCGGGTCGAGCAACTGGAAGGTCTGGAAGTGTTCCATGCCCTCTTCGCGCGCCATCTGCCTTCCCACCACGGGCAGGAGCTGCATAAGACCGTAGGCGCTTTTATTCGAGATCGCGTAGGGATCGAACTCCGACTCCTGCCGGATGAGCGAAGCCACAAAATAGGGGTCGAGATTGTTCTTCGCTGACTCAGCCTGAATCGTGTCCCACCACGGCTCGGGAAAGAGAATGTGCCAGTACACGAGGGGGATGGACGCGATGGATGCGGAAGCTGCTCCGGGTAGCCCGCGCTTGGCGGCGCGCACCGCCCGGAAGGTTTCGCCATAGGAGGAATAGATCTGGGCCTCGACCAACGCGCTCATCGAAGCGAAATCCGGATCGGCCTTGATCTCCTGTGCGATGTATTCGTTGAGGCCGGCATTGGCCAGCAGGCGCGCCTTGGCCAGGTGTGGGCTGGCCTCAGAAATCGCGTCCACCAGGTTGGAAGGTGGCGAGGGCTGCAGGTTGTCCAATTGCGGCTCCGCAGCCGGCTGCGTGCTGCCCAGCGCCGACAACCGCTGCCGCGCCATTTGCGCATAAAAGAAATGCTGGTAGACACGCACGATCGTGCGGTAGTTGGCTGCGGCCAGCGCGGGATTATGGTCCTCAGTCTCGTAGAGGCGGCCGCGCCAGTAGAGAGCCGAGACGGTTTCCGTGGCGCTCGGATAGAGCCGGATCTGCTCGTCGAAGATCCGCTCCGCATCCTTGAAGAGTCCCAGCCGGTAGCTCAGCCAGCCCGCCCTCCAATGGGCCGCCGCGGCGTTCTTGTCCCCGGGAAAGCGCGCCGCCAGGTCGTTGTAATACTTGATCGCCGTGGGATAGTCGCGCTTGAGCAGGTACATGTTGCCGCTCGAAAACAGCGCATCAGCCAGCCACAGGGTGTGCGGGAACCGCGTCTCCATCTCCGTCATGATGTTCTGCTGCTCGGCCGTATCGTCGTGGCTCCGCGCCAGTTCCATCAGCAGGTCGAGCCGGCGGGCGCCGTTCTCGTCGTTGGTGTCGGGTAAGGCGCGCGCTTCGGCCGTGGTCAGGCGCTTCAGCTTCAACTGGCAGGCAGCTTCTGACACGGCAAATCCGTTACGCGCCATCGCGTCCAGTCCCGGCTGTCGCATGAGAGCCTGAAACTGCTCCGCCGATTCCGCATAGCGGCCCGCATCGTAGTAGGCGTCTGCAAGGGTGCGCAGATCAGTGACTGTCAGCGACGACTCCGCTCCCATCTGCGTCAGCTTGGCTCGCGCCGTATTGGCTTCATCGCTGAGCGGATGTCCCAGCAGGACCCGCTTGAACGTCTCTTCCGCGGCTTGTTTCTGGCCCAGCCCCAGTTCCACCTCGCCCTCCGCCAGCTGGTAGCCGGGCCGTTCCGCGGCAGCGGTGCCTGCGGCCTCGGCCAGCGCCTTGCGCGCGCCATCCAGGTTATTCACGGCCAGCAGCACATTGGCTTCGAGTTCGGGCGCCTGATCGTCGAAAATGCTCTCGGGGTAGCGGCCGGCAAAGCCGTGCAGGATGGTCTCGGCGGCGGCCTCGTCGCCGGCCGCATGGCTCGCCTCGGCGTCGAGAAAATCCGCGTAGTCGGCCGTTTCTCCATCGGCGCGCCGGGCATCGGCGAGGGCGGTTTCGGCTTCGGCATAGCGTTTGTCAAGCAGGTAGGCGTGGCCCAACGCCAGGTACGCCGCCGCCGCTGCATCGCCGCTGTGGCTGCGCGCGTAGGCGGCCACTCCCGCGTAAGCTTCGGGGGTGCGCAGCGTGGCCAGTTGCTGCGCCATGGGCTGCAACTCCTTCGACGCCACAAAGGCCTGCCGAATCCGGGCGGTATGCGCGATGCGCGCCGCGCGGCTGGTTTGGTGAACAGGCTTATGTTTCGCAGGCGCCTTTTTCGCCGCAGTTAAAGTCTTCGCCTTGGGTTGGGAAGTCTGCGCCGGCGCCGAAGTTGACTGCGCCGGAGCGGCTGCGGCAGGCGGGCTTGCGCTCGGCGCCGCACTGGATTGCGCCACCGCAAACCCTGCGGTGATCAGGAAGGAAATCAGAAAAACTACAGCGCGCGCCGCGCCACAATTGGCCCTGGGGAAAATTGGAGCAACCATAATTCCACTCTATGACGGATTTGACGTAACCGCGTAGGAAAAGAACCTCTGGCATAACCGAAGGGCCTCCGCCGGTTCCGGTTTGGTCTCTTGCCCCTGCGTCCGGTACACTCATGTTTTGGCGTTTGCGTGAATTCAACCGGCCAATCAGACACGATTCCCAGCGAAATTTCGCATCCGGCTCCCATGTCAACCATCCAATCAATTGCGGGACAAAACGAGCCCAATCCCGACCTGGCTCTGGTAGAGAAGGTCCGGGGCGGCGATATCTCGGCGTACGACGCGCTGGTTCGCAAGTACGAGCGGCAGATTTTCAGGATTGCGCAGCACATTACGCAAAACCGTGAAGACGCCGAGGACGTAACGCAGGACGCGTTTTTGAAGGCATACGAGAAACTCAATCAATTTCAGGGAAACTCGAAGTTCTACACATGGCTGGTGCGAATTGCGGTGAACGAGAGCCTGATGCGGCTGCGCAAGCGGCGCACCGGCAGAACGCTCTCGTTCGACGAGGATCTGAAGACCGAGGAGGGCAGCGTCCCCCGCGACTTTGCCGACTGGGCGCCCAATCCCGAGCAGAACTACAACCAGGCCGAGCTGGCGGAAATCCTCAGAAAAACCATTCAGGGCTTGCCGCCGGGCTTCCGCGTGGTGTTTGTACTGCGCGACGTGGATGGTCTCTCCACCGAAGAGACGGCCGAGACGCTCGGCCTGAGCGTGCCGGCGGTCAAATCGCGGCTGCTGCGCGCGCGGCTGCAACTGCGCGAGCGGTTGAGCCGCTACTTCAAGCGCGGCACTCCTGCCGCTGCTCCGGCGACCCCATCCTCGCCGCAGACCAATCCATCTTCGCCAGGAAGCGGGGCTGACTGATGACCTGCACCGAGTTTCTGCAAATCCTCGACGACGTGATCGACGAATCCATCGCCGCCGAGACGCGCATCGAGATCGAAACTCACCTCAAAAAGTGCGGGCACTGCGAAGTGGTGCTCAACACCACGCGCAAGACCATTGAAATCTATCGCTGCCACGAGATCTACGAACTGCCGGTCGAGGTGAACGAGCGCCTCCACGCCAGCATCATGGAACGGTGCAGGAAGGTCCGCTAGCTTCTAGCTTGCCGACCCGCTGCGTGGGTCGAGCGCACTGTCAAATTCCAAACTGTCTCACTCAAGGGGTTCACCTCACATCGCCTCACCCGGCGTCAACCCTCCCAGCTGCTCATCCCATCCATCTCATTGATTCCAATGCCCCTATTCCCCTGCCCGGTTTTGCACATGATTTCCCCGAATCCCGGTACCATGAATGCGGAGGAACACATCAATGAGCTCCATGACCGATCCGCGCCGCTCAAACGCCGCGGCCGCTTCCTTGTTGCTTGAACCTGCTCTCGGGAGGAGGAAAAATGAATAAATAAAAAATCTCGCACCTACCCCACGGGGTATATTTTTCAATGATAACTCTTTTATAATCAGCAACATACTCCTCTAAAATGAGGCCAAGAATGGTCGAAAACGGTCGAAAATCGATCGCAATCCGGGCCCAATTGACACTTTTTACCCCCGAAAGTGCGCCCTCGCGTCCCAATTTGGCCGGCAGCCATGGAACCCGAGCGCATCAGAGGACAGAGCTCATACCCCCTCCCCCCTGCGGCAAAACCATTTTCAGAAAATGCGAGAATAGGGCTGTAAGGCGGTGAGACTGTACCGTGTCGCGGCCCTCGCAACCACAACTTTCATCTCAGGTTGGCGTCTGAACCTGCAGTGGGCCCGTCGCGCGCCGCAGGATGCGCCGGCAAGGACAGTTTCAGACTCTGTTCTGTTCTGCTTGCTCTGAAGTTGCCTTATCCCCTCGGCAGGAGCACTTGCAAATGCAGTTTTTGCGTGACGCCATGGCCATCGTCCTTTGTGGCACCTTCTGCTTCACTGCTCCGCTTGGGCTGGCCCAGGAAGCGGCGGCCACGGATCAGCCTCCCGCGCAAACCAGGCACCGGTCGCAATACGTTGGGCCGCTGCGCGGCGACGAGCGCATTCTGCACGCGCTGAACCGCTTCACCTTCGGCCCCAAACCCGGCGACCTTGAAGCCGTGCGGCAGATGGGCCTGGAGAAATGGTTCGAGCAGCAACTGCACCCCGCAGGCATCGACGAAGCGGACCTGAACGCGCGGCTGGCGCAGTATCCCGCCATGCAATGGAGCGTGCAGGACCTCATGTTCCGCATGCCCGGCCCCGCCGTCATCCGCCAGGCCATCGACGGCAAGGTGCAGATACCTCAGAACGGCACGCTGCATGCGGTGTACGAAAACCAGATTTACCGCCTGCAACTGAGAAAAGCCGCGCAAGCCGAAAAGCAGAATGCGCCGGCGAATGCGATGACAAACGCGGCCAACGGCCAGGATGCCATGTCCGCGGCCGCAACGCCCGCGCCTGCTGTAAATCCCAGCGCGCCTGGCAGCAGCGACGTCGCCGCGGCGGCGAATCCTGGCGCCTCCGCCGCCATGGACGCCAACGCAGCCCAGCCCGCAAATGCCTACGCAGGCGCGCAGCCCGAGCCGGCCATGCAGAGCGACATGAACTCGCCGGCAAACACCATGACGCCCGCGGCATCGGCGCCGGCTCCCGACATGGCCCTCGTCGACGAAGGATTAACCCAGCGCATTCTCGCCCTGCCGCCCGAACAACGCATCCGCCGCCTCCAGATCATGTCGCCCGCCGAGTTTGAAGCCTTCATCAAGTCGCTCCGGCCCGCGCAGCGCGTCACGCTGCGCACCGGCTTGAACCCCGATCTGCGCGAGTCACTCGACGACCTGGAAGCACCCGAGCAGGCGGCCGTACAGGAGCTGTTCGCCGAGCGGCTCGCGCGCGACATCTACTCCAACGCGCAACTCCAGGAAGTGATGACCGACTTCTGGCTCAATCACTTCAACATCTACCTGCGCAAAAACGAACAGATGCCCTACTACCTCGTCGGCTACGAGCGCGACGTCATCCGCCCGCTGGCGCTGGGCAAATTCGAAGACCTCCTCGAAGCCGTGGCGCACAGCCCGGCCATGCTCATCTATCTCGACAACGCGCAGAGCGTCGGACCGGATTCCATGGCCGCCGAGCGCGCCGAAATGAACGCCGGGCGGCGCCCCAACGCCAAAAGGCAAGCACCCGAAGGATTGAACGAGAACTACGCGCGCGAGCTGATGGAGCTGCACACGGTGGGCGTCAATGGCGGCTACACGCAGGCCGACGTGATCCAGGCGGCGCGCGTGCTCACCGGATGGACCGTCGATCGCCCCCAGTTCGGCGGCGGCTACATCTTCGCTCCGCAGCGCCACCAGCCGGGCACCAAGAACGTGATGGGCCAGAAGATCAAGGAGAACGGCGAGATGGAGGGCCGTGAGCTGCTGCACTTCCTGGCCACGCGGCCGGCTACGGCGCAGTTCATCTCGCGCAAGCTGGCCATCCGCTTTGTCAGCGACGATCCGCCACAGGCGCTGGTCGATCGCATGGCCAAGTCGTACCTGGCCAGCGGCGGCGACATTCCTACCGTGCTCCGCACGCTTTTTCACTCGCCCGAGTTCTGGGCCGCGAGCGACTACCGCGCCAAGGTGAAAACGCCTCTGGAATTTGTGGTGAGCGCGGTGCGCGCCAGCAACGCCAATATCGACAACTACCAGCCCCTGGTGAACGCGCTGCGGCAGATGGGCATGCCCCTTTACGGATGCGTTCCGCCGGTCGGCTACAAGTGGGACGAGGCTGATTGGGTGAGCACCGGCGCGCTGGTTGACCGCATGAACTTCGCCCTGTCGCTGGCCGCCAACCGCTTCCCCGGCATCACGGTGGAGTGGGCGCCGGATCTGGACGTAAGCACACTCATGAACGACACGTCGTCGCAGCAGGTGATTCCCACGTCAGAATCAGAGGAAGCGCGGCTCGAGCCCATGCTGGTGGCGGGCGGAGTAAGCGATGCCACGCGCAAAGCGGCGCTCGAGCAGTTCCAGGCGCAGAGCGCGCAGAATGCGAATGCGGCAACGCCGGTAGCGGCGCGCAATCCGCAGGGCGGCCCGAGAGCCAGAATCGCGGCGCAAGCCAATCATGCGCCTCCGCCGGACGCCTACGAGCGCGAAGATCAACTGCTGGCGGGATTGCTGCTGGGGTCGCCGGAGTTCCAGCGGCGCTAAAGCGCCGAGGGACCTAGGGACCAGGGAAGATAAAGCTGATAGTTGTTCGTCGAGGAGTAGATTATGCAGTTGAACCGGAGATTTTTCCTGCACCGGGGCGCGCTGGCCGTGGCTGGCACCACCATGATGCCCAATTTTCTTGTGCGCAGCGTGCTGGCGCAATCGGCTCTGCCGCCCGGACAGCGGCTGGTGGTGATCTTTCAGCGCGGCGCCGTCGACGGCCTCAACGTCGTGGTGCCCTACCGCGAAAAGAACTACTACAAGATGCGGCCGAGCATCGCCATTGCTGAAAACCAGGTGCTCGACCTGGACGGGTTTTTCGGCCTGCATCCGTCGCTGGCGCCCTTCAAGCCGCTCTACCAGCAGGGTCAGCTTGCCATTGTGCACGCGTGCGGCTCGCCCGACATGAGCCGCTCGCATTTCGACGCGCAGGACTACATGGAGTCGGGCACGCCGGGCGTCAAGAGCACCGAGGACGGCTGGCTGAACCGCGCGCTGCAAGCCGAAGATGTTGTACATCGCTGCGCCGGAACCTGCGAGGCGCACACTGCGTTTCGCGCCCTGGCGCTGGGCGCCGACGTGCCGCGCACGCTGGCCGGAAAGATTCCCGCTATCGCCATCAGCAACGTGAACGCCTTCAGCGTGGCGGGACGCGGGCCGGCTCCCTCGCCCGCCGCGAACGCCTTCGAGGCCATGTACGCCGAGAGCGGCGACCGCATCTTCCATGCAGCGGGCGACGAGACTTTCGAAGCCGTGAAGATGCTGCGCGCCGCCAATCCCGCGCAGTACGCGCCCGCACCCGGAGCCAACTATCCAAGTTCGGAATTCGGCAACAACATGAAACAGATTGCGCAACTGCTGAAAGCGAACCTGGGCGTGGAGGCGGCGTTTACCGATGTCACCGGCTGGGACACGCATCAAAACCAGGGCAACGTGAACGGGCAGCTCGCCAACCGGCTGAGCGATTTTTCCGCCAGCATCGCGGCATTCTGGCGCGACTTGGGCGACAACGCCGGCAACGTGACCCTGGTGACGATGTCGGAGTTTGGCCGCACCGCGCGTGAAAACGGAACGGGCGGCACCGATCATGGCCACGCCAACGCGATGTTTGTGCTGGGCGGGCAGGTGAAAGGCGGCAAGGTGTACGGCAAGTGGCCGGGCCTGGAAAATGAGCAGCTGAACGAAGGCCGCGACCTGGCGCTCACCACTGACTTCCGCCAGGTGCTCAGCGAAGTCGTCACGCGCACATTGGGCGCGGAGAATCTGGAGCTGGTGTTTCCCGGCGCGCAGCTGAATCGCGCGGGATTCTTGAGGCTCGTATAGCAGGGACCGAAGATCATACCCCACCCAAGCAAAGCCTGGATGGGGCACGCCTGTTGTACGTCGCTCCTTCACTTGGCGCTCACGCGCGAAGCCTATAATGGCTTCAACTTGGACTGCGTGCGTGCCATGCATAAATATTCCGCTTTCTTCTTCAATCTGATCTCGAATTTCCTTTTCGCCATTGCGGTTGCAGCGAGCCCGTTCGCATGCCTGTCGCAGGCTGCGGCGCCCAAACTCGCGTTCGAAGTGGCCACGGTGAAACCGGCGGCGCCGCTCGATATGGGCAAGTTAGCTGCCGACGTGCAAGCGGGCCGCATACCGAAACTCGGACCGCAGATTGATGCCTCGCGCGCGACCTATAACTTTATGTCGCTAGATGCTTTGATTGCCGTTGCGTGGAACGTTCGGCTATATCAGATCAGCGGCCCGCCATGGCTGGGGAGCGAGCGCTTCGACATCGAGGCCAGAATGCCCGAAGGGGCGAAAAAAGACGATGCTCCCGCCATGCTGCGGGCGTTGCTCGAGGACCGGTTCAAGCTGGCTGCGCACAAGGCGCAGGAAGAGCACAAGGTTCTGGCGCTGGTGGTCGGCAAGAGCGGACCAAAGATGAAGGAATCGCCGACGCCGCCGCAAGCGTTCGATCCCAACTCACCGCTCCAGCCCGGCGAACAGCAAGTCGATGGGCTCGATGGGCCCGTACGGATGAAGATCGGTTCCGATGGCACCGTCACGCTCAATATGGGAGCCAAGGGCACGATGATACGGAGATTCGACAGGCAGAACATGGCGCTCGACCTTGAATCGAGCGGGGTGACGATGGGCGGATTCGCTGAGTTGCTGTCGAACGTGCTTCTCGAGACGGGCGGCGCCAACAGCCGCCAGGTGGTCGACTTGACCGGGCTCAAAGGCTACTACCAGGTGGACGTGCAGATCTCGATCGCCGATCTGGTGTCTATGGCCCGCGCCTCAGGTATTTCGTTGCCGCCAGGCATGCCGAGCGGGAGCGGTGGGTCGAACGCGGTTCCGACGGCGTCGGATCCGGGCGGCGGATCGAGCGTTTTCGAATCCGTCAGGCAGATGGGACTGAAGCTGGAAGAGCGCGATGCCACCGTGGACCGGCTTGTGATTGACCGCGTGGAAAAGACGCCGACGGAAAACTGAAGAGCAGAGAATAGGGAATAGGGGAATAGAAACTGTAAAAAGCTTTAAGGAGCTGTAGTAGCATTGCTCCCTTCGGCAATTTCATGAAGAGCGCCGTCGAAAGTGGGGCAACCGCGCGCCCGGTTGCTTCGCTGGCACCCACCAAGCCGCATGATTTACTCTCATTCTCGGCATGAAAATCGAGCGCAGATTTCAACTCATCGGCTTCTTCTCAGCCTTGGCAGCCGGCGCGGCCCTGGCCGCCGCGCAGCAATCCACACCGCCGGCGAGCCAGCAAATTCCCGACGCGCCGCAGGCCACGCCTGAAGCCGCGACGGTCCCCAACGGGCCGTTTGTGGTGATGGACACGTCGATGGGCCGCATCACCTGCCAGTTTTACGAGAGGCAGGCGCCGAAAGCGGTCGCCAACTTCATCGGCCTGGCCGAGGGCACAAGAGACTGGACGGATCCGAAGACGAAAAAGATCCAGCACCACAGGCGCTATTTCGACGGCACCACGTTCCATCGCGTCATTCCCGAGTTCATGATCCAGGGCGGCGATCCCACGGGCACGGGGATGGGCGATCCCGGCTACACGTTCGACGACGAGTTCGATCCCGGCCTGAACTTCGACCGCCCGGGGCGGCTGGCCATGGCCAACAGTGGACCCAACACCAACGGCAGCCAGTTTTTTATCACCGAGCAGGCACACGACTCGCTCAACCAGCACTACACGCTCTTCGGCCAGTGCGACGACGCCAGCGTCGAGGTCGTGAAGAGAATCGCTCGCGTGCAGCGCGACGCGAACGACAGGCCGCTGACGCCGGTGGTGCTGGAAAAAGTGATCATTGTGCGCCCCGGAGAGCCGATGCCGCCACCGGCCGGCGCAGCCGCGACGCAAGGCGATCAGCCCAGGTTCGTCAACATCTCCGCCGGGGTTGCCGCGGGCATGCTCATCGCGGAGACGTATCCCATCTATCCGGCGGATGCCAAGGCGGCGCACGTCTCCGGCACGGTTGTGCTCGACGCGACGATCGGCAAAGACGGCTCGGTAGAAAGCCTCCACGTCGTCAGCGGCCCGCCTATGCTGCAACAAGCGGCGCTCGACGTCGCCAAAAGCTGGCGCTACCATCCTTATCTGCTGAACGGCGAGCCGGTCCGAGTCCGCACCACGATCAATATCATCTTCACCCTCGGCGACTGATCAAGCCCGCCGTTCACACTTTGATCCACCTTTGGGCAGACGATCGACGCCCTTGATTCAAAACCCCAGAATGAGGAGTTCACATGGCTCACGCACCCGGTACCTACGCAAAATTCAACACCAGCGAAGGCAAGATCACCGTTCGGCTTTTCGAGATCGACGCGCCCGTCACCGTAAAGAATTTCATCGAGCTGGCTGAAGGCTCGAAAGAGTGGACGCACCCGACCACGCGCGCCAAGTCGAAGGACAAGCTCTACGACGGCACCGTCTTTCACCGCGTCATTCCCGACTTCATGATCCAGGGCGGCGATCCAGCCGGCACTGGCATGGGCGGGCCCGGCTACCGCTTTCAGGACGAGACCAAGGGCTCGCCGCACAAGTTCGACAAGCCCGGCAAGCTGGCCATGGCCAACGCGGGACCGAACACCAACGGCAGCCAGTTTTTCATCACCGTGGCGCCCACGCCCTGGCTTACCGGCAACCACACCATCTTTGGCGAAGTGGTGGAGGGGCAGGAGATCGTGGTTTCCATCTCAAAGGTTACGCGCAACGCGCAGGACAAGCCGCACAAGGCGGTGGTGCTGGAATCGGTAGTGATCGAGCGCGTGTCGTAGAACGCAGGGCGGCCCATGGAGAAGCCCGAATCGGAGCAGAAGACAGGGCTCAGCGACTACCTTGCCGCGGAGCGTACAGTCCTTGCGTGGATTCGAACCGGGCTGGCCCTCATGGGCTTTGGCTTTGTGGTGGCGCGCTTCGGGCTGTTTTTGCAGCAGGTGCAGGCGCTTCGGATCGTTCCTCTGCAACATGGCTATGGTCGATCGCTGTGGTTTGGCACATCGCTGATTGCTGCGGGCATTCTCCTCAATGTCTACGCGGGCTTTCATCACCTCAACCTGGTGCGAAAACTCGACCGCGGCGAGATTTCGCGGAGTCATTCAGCGGCGCCGGCATTGGTGCTGACGCTCTTTCTGGCGCTGGTGGGGCTCGCCATGACGATCTATCTCGTGTCCATCCGTGTGTAGATTCTTTCGCTCGTCAGGAAAATGGAGGCGCGCATGACGGCAGGCGCTGTGGGAATTGTTGACGTGCCCAGCCGGCACACCGTGGATGAAACGGTGGAGCGGCTGCGCGGCATTCTGGAAGCCAGGGGCATAACGATCTTCGCGTTTGTCGATCACAGCGGCGAAGCCGAAAAGGCGGGAATGAAGATGCCGCCCACGAAACTGCTGATCTTCGGCAGCCCCAAGGCCGGGACGCCGGTGATGCTGGCCGCGCCCAGCATTGCCATCGACCTGCCGCTGAAGATCCTGGTTTGGCAGGATGCGGGCGGAAAGGCCTGGGTTTCGTACAACTCACCCGCATATTTGCGTGATCGCCACAACGTGCCCGCCGGCCTGATCCAGAACCTTGCCGTGGTGGAGGCGTTGGCGGAAAAAGCTGCGGGAGAGTGAGCGCATCCCAAGCCATGCGCCGCCAGGCGGTCAGACGCCTGAAGACGCCGCGCACAGCTTCAGGATGGCCTCTCCAAAACGCTCTGCCCTGGTGGGACCGATTCCATCAACAGCCAGCAACTGCGCCAGGTTCGCCGGGCGCGCGAGCGCGACGGCTTGCAAGGTGCGGTCGTGGAGGATGACGTAGGCAGGGGCCCCCAAGCGTTTGGCTTCGGCGGTGCGCCATGCGCGAAGTTGCGCGGCCAGGGCCTCGGCAGCCGGACCGGGCGGCGTAGCGGGACCCGTGTTGGCGGGCTTGCGGGCGGGGGCATTGCCGGCTTTCCGCGCAGGCGCGGGCGCGCTGCGCGCGGAGAACTCGTCTGCGATGCCGTCACCGATGAGCAGCGGCAACTCCATTGCCGAGCGCAGGGCCAGCCCCGCATCGGTCAAACACACTTTGCGGAATCGCAAAGTCTGGCCGTTCTTTTCGAACTCCGCTTCCTCGATCGCAATCATCTCTGCGCGCACCATGGCGTCGAGCAGGCCGCCGAAGTCACTGCGGCTCATACTTCCCGCCGGATCGAGACTGCGCTGCAAGGTTCCCGCGGCCAGATAATTCACGGGGCGCAACTCGTCCACGATCGCCTGCACCATCTTGCGCTCGGTGCGAGTGGCGTGGCGGAAGCTGCGCAGGGCGGTGCCCGCCGGGTCGCAGAAATCACAAATTCGGCAAGGGCGAGCCGCGTCGCGCACATCGCCAAAGTGCCGCACCAGCGCCGACATGCGGCATTCGCTGGACGCGGTAAATCGCAACACCTGCTCGAACTGCTGGGCGCGATACTGCGCCTGAATGGTGTAGCTTTTTTTCCACCCCGTGGCGCCTCGCCTCACATTGCCGCCGAAGTCGACATGCGCACCGCCGTGGATTTCAAGTTTTTCGAGCGCCCTGTCGAACTCCTCATCGTCCAGTTTCGAGGCGGCGCGCAAATCATCCACGCGGCGTGGGTTTTCTTCAAGAGCTGCAAAGACCTGGTGCAGGTTTTCCATGGGCGGGTAGTCGCGGTTGAGGAAGAAGTCGTGGGTGCGCTGGTCGGCGTAGGAGTGCATGAGGTAGGCGCGACTGGGGGCGCCGTCGCGGCCGGCGCGGCCAATCTCTTGGTAATACCCTTCCAGGGTGCCCGGCAAGCCGGCGTGAATCACGGTGCGGATGTTGGCCTTGTCGATTCCCATGCCAAAGGCGATGGTAGCTACCACAACTTCCAGCTTGCCGGCTTGGAAGGCCTTCTGCACGCGGTCGCGCGTCTCGGCTTTGAGCCCGGCATGGTACGCAGCCGCCGGAACGGCAAGGGAAAGATCTGCAGCCAGGCTCTCCGACTGCTTTCGCGACGTGGCGTAGACGATGGCGGGACGGCGCGCGGGGTCGGCGAGCAGGCGGCAAACGGTTGCCGCGCGCGCGGGCACAGGAACCTCAACGACCTCGATGGCAAGATTGCTGCGCCGGAAGCCGTGAATGAACTTGAGAGGATCGACCATACCCAGTTGCGCGAGGATGTCGGACTGCACCGTGGGCGTGGCCGTGGCCGTCAACGCGACCACCGGCGCGGGGGCTGTGGCGCCACGGAGGCCGGGCAGGTGTTGCCCCAGCATGCGATAGTCGGGCCGGAAGTCATGGCCCCAATGCGAAATGCAATGCGCCTCGTCAATGGCGATCAGCGCCAGCTTGCGCTTGGCCAGCATCTCCGCAAAGCCGGGCACGCGCAGCCGCTCCGGCGCGATGAAGAGAAACTGCAACCTGCCGCGCAGGTACTCCGCACAAGCCTCGCGGGCCGCGGCGCGCTCCAGCCCGGAGTGGATCCGCGCCACGCAGAGGCCGAGCGCCGCCAGCTTCGCCGCCTGGTCTTCCATCAGGGAGATCAGCGGAGAGATCACCAACGCTGTTCCGCCGCGAGCTACGGCGGGCAACTGGTAACAGAGCGACTTGCCTGCCCCGGTGGGCATCACCAGCAAGAGGTCGCGCCCGGCAATAGCCGCGCGGCAAACCTCTTCCTGATTGGCACGGAACTGTGCAAAGCCAAATACCGATCGCAGAATCTCTGACGGCGTGTTCGCATTGGAGGAATCTGTCAACGGGCTTCAGGCATCCAAGTCGTGGTGGTTTCTGGTCCTATTGTCACTTTACCGGAGCGAGGGGTTTTGAGAGGACACAACCGGCGCGGCGCATCAGCTCGCTCTCGGTCCCCACGCCAAAGCGCGGGGCTAACAAACTCCGCGCCTATGGCGCGTTCGCCCCGGCTTGGCTGTGCCTGAAACCGTTTGGGGTGAAGCAGGTCTTGGGCACGGCCTAGCTGCGCCTGAAACCGGGCGGCATGGACGGGGCATGGTTTTTGAGACCGGCGCGCGGCCCGCGCTCTGCTCGAGCACCAATTAAAGTAGAAGAAGGAACGCAATCTCTCGGCACTCTTCCTGAAAAATGAACACAAGGGAACCGCTTTGAGCGGAGGCGAACGGCCAACACGTGCAGCGGCTGGGCCGCAGGACCGCGGCGCCCTCATCCCGTCTCATGCCTTTCGCGCGCTGCGGCATCGCAACTTCAGGCTGTTCTTCTTCGGCCAGAGCATTTCGCTCATCGGCACCTGGATGACGCGCATCGCCACCTCGTGGCTGGTGTACCGGCTCACCAAGTCGCCGCTGCTTCTGGGCACGGTGAGCTTTTCGGGCCAGATCCCCACGTTCCTGTTCGCGCCCTTCGCCGGCGTCTGGATCGACCGGCTCAATCGCCGCCAGGTGTTGGTGTGGACGCAGACGCTGGCCATGGTGCAATCGTTCGCGCTCGCCGCGCTCACCTTTTCCCACCTCATCACCGTGCCGTGGATCCTGGGCTTGAGCGTGATGCAGGGCCTCATCAACGCCTTCGACATGCCCGGGCGGCAATCCTTCCTGGTGCAGATGGTTGAAGAGCGCGGCGACCTGGGCAATGCCATCGCCATCAACTCGTCGATGGTCAACGTTGCGCGCCTCATCGGCCCCTCGCTGGCCGGGCTGGTGATCGCGGCCTCGAGCGAGGCGTGGTGCTTCCTCGTCGACGGCATCAGCTACATCGCGGTCATTGCTTCGCTGCTGATGATGCGCGTCCATATTCAGGCGCTGCGGCGGGCGGCCACGTCGACGCTGACCGAATTGAAGGAGGGATGGAGCTACGTCAAGGGGTTTCTGCCCATTCGCACCATCCTGCTGCTGTTCGCCTTGGTCAGCCTCATGGGGATGCCGTTCGTGGTGCTGATGCCGATCTTCGCGGCCACAGTGCTGCATGGCGGCCCGCACACGCTGGGCTTCCTGATGGGCGCCATGGGCGTGGGCGCGCTCGGTTCCGCGCTCTCGCTGGCCGCGCGCAAAAGCGTGCGCGGGCTCATCCGCATGATTCCCCTGGCCGCGGCGGTTTTCGGTTTGGGCCTTATCGGCTTCGGGCTGTCGCACGTTTTCTGGCTCTCGATGGCGATGGTATTTGTGGCGGGCATGGGCATGATGCAGGGCATGGCAGCCAGCAACACCATCATCCAGACGCTGCTGAGTGAAGACAAGCGCGGCCGCGTGATGAGCTACTACACCATGGCGTTCGTGGGCATGGCGCCGTTCGGCAGCCTGCTGGCTGGTTGGATGGCGCATTGGATCCGCCCGACTCCCGCGTGGATCATCTCAGGGCCGGTGCTCGGCGGCGCGCAATGGACCGTTATCATCAACGGACTGGTAGTGGTAGTGGGGGCGGCCTGGTTCTTCTCGCGGCTGCCGGCGCTGCGCCGCGTAGTGCGGCCCATCTATCAGGAAATGGGCATTATTCCGGCGGCGCAGGAGATGGCGCCGGAACAATAAGAACAGGGAACAGGGAATAGGGAATAGAAAACTGCAAAAGACCATAAGAAACAATAGATAGAGACATCCCAAAGCCCAGCCGCCTATCAGCTTAATCTGGACACGGCGATGAAAAAGCTGACTGCTGAAAGCTGACAGCTATTTCCTACTGCGTGACTCCGCACAGATGCACCTGCACGCCAAGCTCCGCCAGCATTGCAGCCTTGGTGGCCAGTGCCTTGTCGGCAACGTCGGCCGAGGGAGCGTAGGCCACATTGACGTGGTTGGCGCGATGGCGGGCCATCATCTGGTTCTGGCTCACGCCGTGCAAAACTGCGTGCACGATGGGCCACTGCGTGGTGACTTCGCGCCAGCGCCGTTCCGTCTCCGCCGCAGGCAAACTGATCACGCTGCCCCGGCCCAGGTCGGCATGCAGCGCGCCCCCCTCCACAAACATCCGGCTCCAGACTATTTCGCCGGGCTTGCCAATGCCTTTCAGCGTGCCGCCGCCGAGCGGGAAGTACATGGACGGCTGCCGCTCGCTGATGGCGCCCGCATAACCCCCGACAAAATGACTGGCCGGCGCCGCGCCCGAGATCTGAAGCAGCCAGACGAAGGCGTCGATCTTTTCGGCGCTTTTGCCGGAACCGTTGCCGCTTTCGCCCTTGTAGTGCTCGCCCCAGCGCACATCGTGCAGCGTGGTTGAAGGATCGAGGCCCAGCGCGCTCCAGCACTTATTGGTGATCAGCGCATCGACTCCGGCGCATTCGTCCACTTCGTTGAAGTGCGGAAGCGGGCCGCCTGCATACAGCTCCTCTTTGCTCCCCTCGGCAAAAACCGGCGGCCGGTCGGCGTTGTTCAACATGCCCTCGGCCAGGTCCGAGGCCGGCGCCATGTCCTTCAAGCCCTGCTGATATTGAATGCCGACCGCGTCGCAGCCGAACTCCTCCGCGATGCGCACCGCGGCGATATACATCTTGCACTGGTCAAGCACCTGCTCGAGCGTGAGTTCCTTGGCGCCGTCTTTGCCGAAGGCAAATTTGACTCCCTTCTTTATCAGCCACTCGTATACTGCCTTCGCCTCCGCGTCGCTGACGGTTCGCATCCGGGCCACCAGCGCTGACTGGCTCAGCCGCTCCTTGAAGATGCCGGCAGGATTGATCAGCTCATCGTCGATGATGGCGTTATACATGCCCATGCAGCCTTCGTCGAAGACGCCCATGATGGCTTTGCGCGCGCGCAGGTCCGCAGCCAGTTCAGAGCCCAGGTGCGCGCTCGCAGCAGGCAGCTTGCTGCGATCGAGCGCATGAACGTGCGAAAGATCGTGAGTGATCTTGCCTTCTTTCAGCCATTGGTCCAGCGCCCTGGTAAAGAACGCGTCCGTAAAGTCCTTGCTCCAGATCGATGAGTAATGTCTGCCCGCCTTGACTAGCGAGCCGTTGAGGTTGAGCAGGCCGACCAGTCCCGGCCACTGCCCTGACCAGTTGGCGACGGTCAAAATGGGGCCCTGGTGGCTGCGCAGCCCGGGCAGCACATGATGGCTGTACTGCCAGGCTGCGGTGGCAAACACCAGCTTTGCCTGGGGATGGATCTTCATGAAAACATCCATGCCCATGCGCTGCGACCAGATGAACCCGTGGCCTTCCTTTTCGATGCAGGGGTGGGCGCGAACCAGCTTGTAGCCCTTTTGAGCAAAGGCTGCCGCCAGCTTTTCTTCCATGTCGCGCTGCGCCGGCCAGCACACCCGGTTGGCCGACTGCCGGAGGTCGCCGCTGGTGACCAAAAGCACCTCATTTGCCGCCGGTTTCGCCATTTCCTGGTTCCCTGCCCCCATTTCGATCCCCTTTTCGTAAACGATTTCGGAAGCCAACCAAAAACTATACACCCAAGCCCCCTGCGCGGCTCGCCGGTGGCTACCGGGCCCATCCGGTTAGCATGAAATTGACCGCACACATGGCACGCAAGAAAAAACGATCGCGCAGTGCGCAGCAGAAGCCTGCGCGGGGCGCCATTTCAGACGCCAGCGGCAAAACCGGGCGGCGGGAACGCCGCCAGCCCGAGCCACCTCGTATTTCAGGCCGCTGGCTCTTGAGCGCCCTCGCGCTGACACTGCTGGCCGCAGTCTTTTGCGCCTGGGGCACTTTGTGCCTGCTCTTCTGGCAGGGCAGCTGGCAGTTGCTCTACCATCCCGTGGCCGCAATCGCGCGCACGCCCGCCAACGCGGGGATGGCATTCGACCCCGTTGCCTTTGCCTCAACCGACACCGGCGTGCCGCGCCTCACGGGCTGGTGGATTCCCGCCGCCGGCGGATCGGCTTTCAACCGCTACACCGTTCTTTTCCTCCACGGCCAGGACGGCAATCTGGGAGACACCGTGGACGCACTGGCCCAACTGCATCGCGCCGGCGTCAACGTGCTGGCCTTCGATTATCGCGGCTACGGGCAGAGCCAGTTTGAGCAGCCCAGCGAGGTGCGCTGGCGCCAGGACGCTGATTGGGCGCTCCGATACCTCATCGAAACCCGTCACATAGATCCCGCCACGATCGTATTGGACGGTGTGGGACTGGGCGCCAACCTCGCGCTCGAAACCGCCGCCGCGCATCCTGAACTGGCCGGTGTGATCCTGGAATTGCCGCTCGAGAACCCGATGACCGTGGTCCTGCACGACGCGCGCGCGCGCTTTGTTCCGGCGCGTCTGCTGGTGCGCGACCGCTACGATCTGCGCGCGCCGGCCGCCGCGCTGCGCGTTCCCCTGTTGTGGTTCGCCTGGAACGCCCATCCCGAAACGCCCGCTTCGCCGGGGGAACCCGATGCGTATCGGCAAGCCGGCGCTCGCAAAATGCTGGTCTGGCTCGGCCCCGCGCCCGTCGCCAGCCTGCAGTTTTCCAACGCGCTCTCACGCTGGCTCGATCAACTGGGTGCCCCACCCCCGGGATCCCCACTGACAGGTCTTCGTCGCTGGGGTGGATCCTAGCCTTGCCAGGATGGGCAAGAGACTCTGTTTGGCGCATGAACGCGCCGTCGCGGGACTCCTCACCGCACAATATCGCGATGGAGTGCCTTCACCTGGTAGCCCGCTTTTTTGAGCCTGCGGCCCAGCTCCTCGGCCATCATCACGCTGCGGTGCTGGCCGCCGGTGCAGCCAAACGCCACGGTCAGGTAGCTCTTGCCCTCTTCCACATAGTGCGGCAGCAGATAAAGCATCAGCTTGGTCACGCGATCGAGGAATTCGCGGCTTTGCGGAAAGCCGCGGACGTAGGCGGCGACCTTGGGATCGAGGCCGGTCTTCCTGCGGAACTCGGGCACGAAGTGCGGATTGGGCAGGAAGCGGACGTCGAAGACCATATCGGCGTCAAGCGGCACGCCGTTCTTGAAACCGAAGCTCAGGCACGAGACCAGCAGCCGCCGCGTCTCTTTTTCACGGCCAAAACGGGCCAGGATTTCGGCGCGCAGCTCGTGCACGTTGAAGTTGGAGGTGTCGATGAGCGTGTCGGCCACGTTGCGAATGGGATCGAGCAGTTGACGCTCCTCGACAATGGAGCGCCACACGGTCTCAGAGCGGCCCAGCGGATGCGGGCGCCGCGTCTCAGAGTAGCGGCGCACCAGAACGGCGTCCTGCGCGTCGAGAAATACCACCCGCGTGCGCAGCAGTTTCCTCACGCCTTTCAGAATTTCCGGCAGGCGGTCGAGTGTTGCGCCCTCGCGCACATCCACCACAATTGCGGCCCGCTCCACTTCGGGCGACATGCTCACAAGTCCGGCAAAATGAGGCAACAGCTCGAGAGGAAGATTATCGACGCAGTGATACCCCAGATCCTCAAAGGCCTTGAGCGCTGAAGCTTTCCCCGCGCCCGAAATCCCGGTCACAATCACCAGCTCTTTGATCGGTCTTTTACTTTGCCCACTGGCGGCGATTCGCGGAAACAGCCGTCTCTCACTTCGCTGACCCGATGTGGCCTTTTTGCTCTTGGCCTTACGTGGTGCCATGCGTCCAGCTATACCGGCAGGCGGCGCAGCCGGTCAAGTCCCCGGCCCGATCAGTCTCCCGCAGCGAACGCGCGAAAGCCCGTTTGCGCCAGCTCCAGGGCCTGCGCCGGGTGCAACGGAGGCGACAACAGCGGACCCTGGCCCAACGTGCAGCCCATGCGCGCCAGCGCCGTCAGTTGTTCCTGGGTCTCGATTCCCTGCGCCGCCACCAGGATGTCAAGCGTATTGGCAAGACGAATCACCGCTTCAAGCATGGCCAGTTGAGGCCCCATCGAAACCACTGCCGAGGTGAGCCGGGGTGCAAGCTTGACCATGGTTATGGGCAGCTGCACGAGGTGATTCAGCGGCGCCAGGCTGCTTCCGAAATCGTCGATGGCCACGCGCACCTGGCAGTCGGTCAGGCGCTGCAGGATGGCCACCGCCGCATCGGGATTGTCGTTGAAGGCGGTTTCCGGCGCTTCGAACACCAACTGCGAAGGATCGGCGCCCGTAGCTGCCAGCTCCTTTCGCAGTTGCGCGATCAAATCGGGATCGTAAAGCTGGCGCCGTGTCAGGTTCATGGTCACCATCAGGTCGGTGTGCGGCAATTGGCTGTTCCAGATGCGCAGCTGCGAACATACAGCATCAAGAGTTTCCTGCGCCAGCGCGATTGACAGCCCTGTATCCTCCGCTATCGCCGGCAGATCGGGAGAGGTATCGATGCTTCCATCCGCCCGCAGCAGGCTCAAATGGCACTCGAATCCCTGCAGCCTGCCGTTGGACAGACGATAAATGGGCTGAAACTGGAAGGTGAATTGGCGCTTATTGAGCGCGGCGCGAAGCTGGCGCTCCCGCTCCTGCTGGCTAGAAACGCAGACTTCGAGATGCTTGTCGAAAATCTCGTAACGGCAGCCGCCGTCCTGCTTGGCGCGATACATGGCAAAGTCCGCGTCGCGCATCAGCATGTCGGCAGTGGTATGATCCGGTCCCGCCATGGCCGCGCCAATGCTGGCGCAGCCGCGCACGCTGTGCCCGAAGATGTCGAAGGGCCGCTCCATTTCGCGCAGAATGCGTCCCGCCACGATCTCAAGATCGTATGCGGTAAAAATGTTTTCCACGAGCACGGCAAATTCGTCGCCTCCCAGGCGCGCGGCCGAGTCCTGCGGACGCAACGAAGCCGTCAACCGCGATGCAACCTCCATCAGCAACACGTCGCCGGCGGCGTGGCCCATCCCATCATTGATCTCCTTGAATTTGTCGAGGTCGAGAAAGAGCACGCCGCATCCGTAATCGGGTTGGCGCAGGCGCCGGCTGAAGGTCAGGTTGAGGCGGTCGAGAAACAGCGCCCGGTTGGGCAATCCCGTCAGCACGTCGTGCATGGCGTCGTGCTGCAGCCTCTCTTCGGTCTGCTTGTTCTCGCCGATGTCGCGGAAGGTGTAGACGTAGCCCAACTTGTCGCCGCCCACCAGCAACGGCGCAACCTGCAGGCTCACATCCAGCAGTTCGCCGGATTTGTTCTGGCGCACCGTCTCTACCATCACCGAGCCATGCTCGTCGACGGCCTTCACCAAACCCGCAATCTCGTTGAGGCGTGTCTCGGGCACGATCAGTTCGCGCAAACTGCCGCCGCTGGCATCTTCTGCGGCATAGCCAAACATGCGCGTGAACGCCGGGTTGGTGTAGAGCACGTGGTTCTGGTGTTCGATGGCCACGGCTTCAGGAAGGCTGGCCAGCACATCCTCCATGAGACGCGATTTGGGCGCTTGTTCCGGTTCAATGGGATGCGCGACGATGACCGCATCGCGAAGCCCTGGATCAAGAACGCTGTACGTGCCTTCGACAGGCACCAGGCGGCCGCCCTTGGAGGGGAGCGTGGCGTGGAAAGGACTGCTGCGCCGCGTCCCTGCCAACTTCGTCTGCGGCTCCGCCGCTCCCGCAAAGAGCCCCCACAGCACTTCTTCAACAGGGCGCGGAATCCACTCGCCCTCGGTCAGGTCCAGCAGCTGCCGTGCCTCTGTATTGGCAAAGAAAATCTTTCCCGCGCGCTCAAGAAAGACCAGAACGGGCAGGCTATCGAGTACCCGCCGCTCCGCATCGGAGGCCGCTTTTTCCTGGAGATTCAATCCCAATCCTTCCTTGGGAACCACCGCAGCCTTGGCGCGCATTTGCTCAGCGTTGGGCTTGATGCCGGAAGATTCAATACAAAGGCAGCTATGGATTCGATGCTAAGCGGGGGGGGACCCGCGGAGCCATACCCAAAATCGGTCACCGGGTGCAACCAAAGTCCCGCAAAGCATTGGAGGCAATTGGAGTTCCAATTGCCGGTCTGCTCGTCTCACCATGCGCAGCGCCACAGGCAGGCGAGAAACGCGCAGTCGGCGCATTTCTAAGGGATCTCCACCAACTCCATCTGGCCGTCACGCCGGCGATGCAGCACAAACATCTCCCCCGATTGGGTGTGGAAGATGAGCAAATCGCGGTCGCGAAACTCGGCATCTTTGACCGCCTCTTCAATGGTCATGGGCCGCAGCGCGATGGCCTCGCCGTTCTTGAGGATGTGAGGCTCAACCACCGCTTCGCGGGCAGGAAACGAGTGTACGGCGATGGACGCGCGCGCTCGTGGTCTGGACCGCGCGGTTTCGGTCCCATCGGGCTCCACGTCAGGCTCCGCGGCGCGCGCCTTGGGCCGCGCCACGGGCGGAGCGTGGAGCACTTTTTCCTCTTTGGGCAGGCGTTTGCTCACCAGGCGCCGGTCGCGGTAGCGGTGGGCCTGGTGCTCGGCATGAGCCATAGCCTCGCGCAGCGCGGCGTCCTGCGTGTCGGCCTTGCCGGTGGCGGCGAATTTCTGCATGCGCGCCTGCACCGTCAACTCCACCGTGTGCAAATGTCTTTGCGTGCTGAAAGTGATGCTGGCGCTCGCGTTTCGGCCCAGCACGCGGCCGATGCGCTCCATTCCTTGTTCCGCTTGCGTTCGCAGGACCCGGGAGATCTTCCCTTTCCTGGCAGTCAGAGCGACATGCATGGTTGACCTCCGCTTTGTCTCCATTTAGCCGCGCCTGAATTCGGGAATCTGGCGGCAATGGAGCACAGTATAGACGAAGCAGCTACTAGCTTCTAGCTCCGAGCTGATTCTGCTGGATGTTTGCTCGTCAACGCGAGTGGCAAATTCCGAATTTCCGATCGCGACCGGTTCGGGAAAAAGCAAGAAGGCCGGTCTCGCGCAAACAAGCTAGAAGCCAGTCGCTGGAAGCTGCATTTTCACATCTCCCAGCGCAGCAGCGCCGCCCCCACCGTAAACCCTGCGCCCATGGCCCCCAGCAACACCAGGTCACCCTTCTTCAGCTTGCCCTCCTCGAGCGCCGTCTCCATGGCCAAGGGGATGGAGCCCGATGACGTGTTGCCATATTTCCCAATATTCACAACCACGCGCTCCGGCGGCATGCCCAGCCGGGTGGCCGTAGCTTCGATAATGCGCTTGTTGGCCTGGTGAGGAATGAAGCAATCCAGTTCGGCGCCGCTGACGCCGTTGCGCTCCAGCACCTTCACTGTGGTCTCGGCCATCTTCCGCACCGCAAATTTGTACACCGCAGGGCCATCCTGGTGAATGTAGTGCATCTTTTTGTCGACGGTTTCGTGGGTTGACGGGTTGAGGCTGCCGCCGCCCGGCATGTTCAAGCTCACGCCGCCCGATCCGTCAATCTCATGCACAAAGTCGATGAAGCCGATCTCGCCCTCTTCGCAGGGCTCAATCAGCACGGCGCCGCTGCCGTCGCCAAACAGCACGCAGGTGGCGCGGTCGGTGTAGTCGGTCATGCGCGTGTTGGCGTCGGCGCCGATGACGAGCACTTTGGAGTGCGCGCCGGTTTCAACAAGCTTGGCTCCGGCCTGCAGAGCGAACACAAACCCCGAGCAGCCGGCAGATACATCAAAACCCCACGCGCCCTTGGCGCCGATCTTGTCCTGCACCAGGCATGCGGTGGAAGGGTACATCATGTCGGGAGTCACCGTGCCCACCAGGATGCATTCCACCCCGCTCGCGTCGATGCCGCGGCTGCCCAGGCACCGCTTCGCCGCCTCCGCGCACATGTCGCTCACACCCAGTCCCTTGGCCAGTATGTGCCGCTCGCGGATTCCCGTGCGCTCCAGAATCCACTGGTCGCTAGTTTCTACCATTTTTTCAAGATCTCGATTGGTGATTACGTCGGGGGGAACGTAAGTTCCGAGCGCCGAAATCTTGGCGCGCCGGCCCACCACGGGGCGAACGATCAAACTCAAATTGCTTCTCCTTGCACAGGGCCTCGCGTGTGATTTCCGCGGTTCACTGTTGGGCTTCGGTTGCGGGCTTTCTCGCTCCCTTGTTCCCTCGTTCCCTGTCTTTAGCAAAAAAGTACCGGGTGACCTACTGCGCCCGTACGAGCCCGTTACCGTTGCTTCCTTCCGGACCTGGCGGGGTTGGCGGGATTACGTCGCGTAGGACCCGGCACTGATCGATTTTAGCACCCGGTCCAGTGGGCTGCGCTGTTGGAGGAGGGCCTCACGAAGCCCGTGTTCGCATTCATATGGCCGGATCTCGCGGCAGCTAGGCGTTATCCTCACATCACCAAGTGGATGGGCTAATGCAGCGAGCGGCCGCAAACCTCGGCTCTATTTGGCGCCCGCCGCTCGCAGTTTCCGGATGGCGCTCGCGCAGCCGGCGCTCCGCGCGACGGCGATCGCGCTTATGCCGCCATCACCCGTCGCGTTTGCCTTGGCGCCCTTATCAAGCAGCATCTGGAACGTAGCGTCGTCGCAGACTTTGGCCGCATACATCAATGCCGTCTCGCCCCCATTTCCCGCCGCATTCACGTCAGCACCGCTGTCGAGCAATACATGCAGCACGCCGGCGGCGCGCTGCACTGCGGACGGATCCGCTTCCATGTTGTTGATCGCGGCCTCGAGCGCAATCATGAGCGCTGTCTGGCCTCGGTTATTGCGGGCGTTCAATTGCGCGCCCTTCGCGATCAAAGCCCGTACGACGTCCGTATCGCCCTCCTGAGCTGCGTACATCAATGCTGTCGCGTCTTCGTCCGTGGTTGCATTCACGTCGGCACCATGATCGAGCAACAAGCGCACTATATTCGCAAGTGGCTGGGCTGCACCGCCCAGCGCGTCCTGGTTGGTCTGCTTGTTCATGCCAACCACCTCTCGGAGGGTGCTGGCCGTAGACGCGTTCTCGATGGCTAACATCAGTACCGTATGCCCCTCGGTATTGTGCGCGTTTAGGTCCGCGCCCCTGTCCATTAACAAACGCATAACATCCAGATGCCCAAAGATGGCAGCAATCATCAGTGCCGTCCCCCCAAGGTCTGATTTGGCGTTGACATCCGCGCCGCTATCAAGGAGATTCCGCACCACGTGTACGTCGCCGCTGAGCACTGCGGCCATCAACGGCGTGTTGCCGGCACTGCTGCTTGTATCGACAGGCGCGCCGGAGCGCTGCAAGGCTGCCATGATGTCGTCTTGGCATCCGGTGGCTTGGGTCAGCACCGTCGAACCGTCGTCCGCTGTGGCGTTTGGATTTGCGCCTGCATCCAGCAGGGCCCGAACCGCTTCACAGTTGCCGTGATTCGCGGCGTACGTCAAGGCCGTCCAGCCGTTCAGCCATTCAGGAGATGCATGGGTCGTTTTGGCGTTCACATCGGCGCCTTTTTGGATCAGGACCTTGAGAACGTCGACGTGGTTTTTGCTGGCGGCGTACGTCAATGCGGTCCTGCCGTTGGAGTCCCTGGCATTTACGTCTGCGCCCGCATCGATCAATAGGCGCACCCTGGCGGCGTCACCCTCCTCGGCGGCCGTCTGTAAATCGTCGCTTTGCTGGGCGGCGCTGGCTGCAGCGGCCGAGATCAACGCGCCCGCCATTATTGCAGTCGGAAGGAATCGGAGCAGGCCGGCCATGAGAGGCTCCTCCTTTGCGTGGAGATTCCATACAGCCGCTCGAAGCAGAGCAGAAATCTCTTATGCAACTGAAATTAGGCACCATTGTACATTTCCCTCACCTGTTCTCGGCATCGGGAAATCATTGCTATCCATGCGCGCCAGCGGTTTGGCTATCATGACTGCCAACCACAACTGAGTAGCCGTCATGGCCGCTGTTTTCGGTGACGACGGCTCTTGCCTGTTCTCAAAATCTTGCCCTTCTGCCGAGCCCCGTTGCCGGCGGTTGATCCAAAGAAGGGATTCCGCCCCTCTTATCCACATTGGTACACCCGATCCACGTTGACCCTGCGTTTGCTCACCCGTACATTCATTGATGTAGCCGTCACCATCGCCCGTAGCAGCGGCGCGCTAGAATGCCGCGACGGGCGGCGACCGGAATTAAATACACCGTCCCATCAAGCCGGAGCAGGAATGCTGAAACTAAAGAAGATCCACATCCTCGGCTTCAAGAGCTTCTGCGACCGCACCGAGGTGACCGTTGCGGGCACGGGGATTGCCGTGGTGGTGGGACCGAATGGCTGCGGAAAGTCGAACATTCTCGACGGCGTCAGCTGGGTGCTGGGCGAACAGAGCGCCAAGACCCTGCGTGGCTCGCACATGCAGGACCTGATCTTCGCCGGAACGCGCGATCGCAAGCCGCTGGGCATGGCCGAGGTCACGATCACCATGGTCGACCCTGAGGCCTACGAAGGCCCCGTTCCGGTCGAGCCGGAGGTGCTGGTCGATCACGAAGAGCCTTGGGACTGGGACGAGAATGAATTGCGCAGCAAGCGTGCCGCCGAAGCCGAGGAGATTATCGCCAACGAGCAGCCGGGCCAGCTGATTGAGGAAGAAGCATCGGAAGGAGCGCCAGAGGCATCCCGGGGCGAAGATTTCGTCCAAAAGTCTGCCCCACCGGAGGGACCGCAGGCGGCGGTCGATGGTGCGGATCTCGACCAAAAGGCGGCCCCATCGCAGGAGCCGCAAGCTCCGCAGGGAGTGGTGCTCAAGATCCGCCGCCGCAGGTTCCAAAGCGCGCCGCAAAAGGGCGAGGTAGTCATCACGCGGCGGCTGTTCCGGACAGGTGAGAGCGAGTACCTGCTCAACGGCAAGCTGTGCCGCCTGCGCGACATTCAGGACATCTTCATGGGCACGGGGCTGGGGCCGGAGAGCTATGCCATCATCGGCCAGGAGCGCATCGGGCAATTGCTCAGCTCCAAGCCCTACGAGCGGCGGGCGATTATCGAAGAAGCGGCCGGCGTAACACGCTTTAAAAACAAGAAGCGGCTTGCCGAGCTGCGCCTGGAGAGCGCCAAGCAGAACCTGGCTCGCGTCGACGACATCTTTGAGGAAGTGACGCGGCAGATGAACAGCCTGAAGCGACAGGCGGCCAAGGCGGAGCGATTTGCCGCTGTCCGCGACGAGCTGCGCGGGCGGCTGCGTGTGGTGCTGGCCAGCCGCATGGCGGCCATGGACGCGGAGCAGACGCGCCTCGATCACGAGATTGCCGGGCTGACGACGCGCATCAACTCCTCGGCCGCTGAAATTGGCGAAAAGGAGGCGAGCCAGCACCAGCTCACCGAACGCGGCTACGAACTGGATCATGAGGGCGAGGCTGCGCGCACGCGGGCCGCCGCCGCCGCCGTGGAGCTGGAACGGGCGACGGCGCGCGAGCGCGGCAACACCGAGCGTGTAAGCGAGCTCGACGCCCGCATTGCATCCTCGGCCGAGGAACTCGAACAGGTCCGGACGCAGATGGCCGGTGTCGAAGAGGAGCGGACGCAACAGAAATCGTTTCTGGAGACGGCGGCCGGCGAAGCGCACGAGTTCCACGCCAGGGTGGAAGCGCGGCAGCAGGAGGCGCGCGCCGCGGCTGAAGAAGTCTACACTGCCGAGCGGGAACTGGAAGCGGGACGTCGCCACACCGTATTTCTGCTGACGCAGGCCGGAAACGCGCGCAATGCTTTTGCGCAGGGCGAAGAGAGTCTGGCGGCGCTGGAGCGCGAAGCCGAGCGGCTCCAGAGTGAGATCAGCCAGGCGCGCGGCGAATCGGAACGCCTGGGCGCCGAGAGTGGCGAGTCGCGGCTGCGCTTTGAGGCGGCCGACGCGGCTGTCAAGCGCCTGGAGCAGGAGATGGCGGCGTCGCGCGAGGCGCTGCAATCGAAGCGCGCCGACGAGCAGGCGCGGCATACGCAGGCCAATCAACTGCGCGGCGAGCACGCCGCTGCGCTGGGACGGCGCGACTCGCTCAACGCGCTCATTCGCAATCATGGCTACGCCACCGACTCGGTGCGCAAGCTGCTGCGCCCCGGGGCGCTGGGGCCGCAGGTGGCGCCGGTGGGCACGCTGGCCGATTTCCTCGAGGTGCGCGGCGAGTACGAAGGCGTGGTGGACGAGTTCCTCCGCGATGAACTCAACTACGTGGTCGTTGAAAGCTGGGGCGCGGCCGAAGAAGGCGTGCGCGTGCTCAAGACCAGCGACGGCCGCGCCACCTTCCTCGTCCACTCCGACGCGCAGGGCGAGCTGTTCGACACCGGCGAAGGACAGGTGAACGAGCCCGGCGCCGTTCCGCTGCGCGACGCCATCAAGGTACTGAACGGATTCAACGGCGCGCTGGAACGGATTCTTCCCAAGCTCAAAAACGGCTATGTGGTTGAGAATGCGATGGACGCGCAGCGGCTGGCGCTGCGTTACATGCACGCGTATTTCCTCACCCCCGAGGGCGAGTGCTTCCATCGCTCCACGGTGACCGGCGGCAAGGCGGCCAGCGAAGGGCCGCTGGCGTTGAAGCGCGAGCTGCGCGAAACCGAAGGCCGGCTGTCGCGCCTGGAGACCGAGGTCGCCGAGGCAGAGAGGGATACCGAGACGCTCACGCGGGCCATTGAGGAACTGACCGCGCAATTGGAGGCGCGCGGCGAGGAACGGCGCGAGGCCGAGAGCGAAGCGGCCAACCTGGGCGCGGCGCTCCGGCAGATGGAGGCCGAGGCGCAGCGCATCGAGCGCCGCCTGCAGGAGTGGGACGCGCAGGCCGCGCGCAATAGCGACGCCCGCGAGGCCAAGCGCCAGTCAATTGCCGGCAAGCGCGAGGAAACGGCGCGGCTCGAGGCCGAGCACGCGCAGGCCGAGACCAGCCAGAACGCGCAGCAGGGGCAACTGGAAATCCTGCGGCAGAAGCGCGAAGTTCTGCAGCAGGAAGCGGCGCAGATGACTGCCGAGTTAGCCGGCCTCGAGGAGCGGCGTCGCGGCGCCGAGGCTGCCTTCCAGCGCATCGACCGGCTTTATGCCGATCTCGACCGGCGCGTGCAAACCATCGAGCAGCAGCGCGCGGCGGCCGTGGCGGAACGCGAGCAGCGCGTGAACGAAAACGCCGAGCTGGTGCAGCGCCAGTCGGAACTCACCGCCGCGCGCACCGAGGCGCTAGCCGCGGCACAATCCATTACCGAGCAGGCGCAGGCGCTGCGGCTGCAGCTCGCCGAGATGGAAACGCAATTAAAGAACGAGCGTGCCGCCCTGGATCAGTTGCGCGAGGATCGCGCCGCGCTTTCCAGCGAGCTGGCCAAGCTGCATTCCGATCTGGAGCATCTTGAGGCCAGCTGCCTGGCCGAAGTGAATGTTGAAGCACAAGTGTTGCGCAGCGATGCTGAAATCGCGCGCATGGCTGGCGAGGAACTCGCTGCCGAAGAGGAAATTTGCCGCGGGCTGCGCGAGCGCCTGGAACAGATGGGGCCGGTGAACATGATGGCGCTCGATGAGTACAAGGAGACCAAGGCGCGCCACCAATTCCTCGAGACACAGCGGCAGGACCTGATCGAGTCCATCGAAAACACGCAGGAGACCATCCGCGAGATTGACCAGATTTCGCACACCAAGTTTGACGAGGCGCTGACCCGCATCAACGAGAATTTTGCGCGCGTATTTGCGCAGCTCTTCCAGGGTGGGCAGGCGTTTCTGCGCATCAGCGATGCAGAGAACCAGGCCGAGAGCGGGCTCGATATCGTGGTGTCGCCGCCGGGCAAGAAGCTGCAGAACGTGCTGCTGCTTTCGGGCGGCGAAAAAGCGCTGGCCGCGCTGGCATTGCTCATCGGCGTCTTCCAGTTCCGCCCCAGCCCGTTCTGCGTGCTCGACGAGGTGGATGCGGCGCTGGATGAAACCAACGTGGGCCGCTTCGCTGATCTGCTGCACTCCTTGAGCCGCGACACGCAGTTCCTCATCGTGACGCACTCCAAGCGCATGATGCAGGCCGCCGATATGATCTACGGCGTCACCATGCAGGAACCGGGGGTGTCAAAGATCGTGAGCGTGCGGCTGGGGCACCATCGTGACGCGCAGCGAGCGACGGCGTAGAAGCAGCTTTCAGCTATCAGCCGTCAGCTTTCAGCTATCAGCTTCAAGCTCTTAGCTTCCTGGAGCTTGGCATTGGCTTTTTCCAGCCGCTGTCACCGCTGAGGATGTCTGCGCGGGAGCGCAGTGCCCCTCGCGCGATGGATTGTCGAATCTGGCTGACAGCGGAAAGCTAATGGCTGACAGCTGTGCCTGGAGGGCACCCGTGCTGGGCAAACTGGAACTGATCGTCGGGCCCATGCGGAGCAACAAGACCGCGGAATTGCTGCGCCGCATCGAAACGCGGCGCGAATACGCCAAGCAGTGCGTCATGCTGCTCAAGCCCAGCGCCGACACCAAGGCCGCCACCGGGCAGGTAGAAAGCCGCAACCGCAACGGTTGCGGCAAAATGGAGGCCGTCGAATTCCCTTCCTCCGATCCGTGGACGGTGCTGCCGGTCATCGCAGCCGCGGAGCAGCGCATCGGCAAACGCATCGATTGCATCGCGCTCGACGAGGGCCAGTTCGTCGCGGACCTTTTCCTGTTCACCAAGCGGCTGCTCGACGCAGGCTACGACGTGATGGTGTCGGGCCTGGAACTGGATTTTCGCGGTATGCCCTTCGGCGAGATGCTCGACCTCTCCTGGCTGGTGCGCACCTACGCCGGAAACGTCACCGAACTGGTGGCCTATTGCAGTTGCGGCGCCAAGGCGCTCTACCCGCAGCGGCTGATCGAGGGCAAACCGGCGCCCTTCACCAGCCCCATCATCATGGCCGGCGACAACTACGAGCCCCGCTGCGAAGAACACTTCGTGCTGCCGGGAAGGCCGCACTAAAAGAGGTGTTAGCGGAGTTAGCGGTGTTAGCACGTCAACCGGCCGGCCGGCGGACTGAGCGGTACAATCGGATCGATCGCGATCGACGCCACACCCGTCGTGGCAATGCAATTGCGGCTCGATCCCTGGGCAGAACGACACCATGAACAAGACGAGACTCGAAGCATTCAGTGACGGGGTCCTGGCAATCATCATCACTGTCATGGTGCTGGAGCTGCACATCCCGCGCGGCCAGGACCTTGCGTTGCTGGCGCCCGTCGCGCCATTGTTCCTTTGCTACGTGTTGAGTTTTATCTTCATCGGGATTTACTGGAACAACCATCATCACATGCTGCATGCCGTGCGCCGCATCTCGGGCGGCGTGCTTTGGGCGAATCTGCATCTTCTTTTCTGGTTGTCGCTGCTCCCCTTCGTCACCGGCTGGATGGGCACCAATAACTTCGGCGCTTTGCCGACCGCTTTCTACGGCGCAGATCTGTTGATGTCGGGAATTGCCTACGCGATCCTCTGCCGCACGCTGATTGCCGCAGATGGGAAGGACTCCCTTTTGGCGAGAGCAATTGGCAGGGACCGTAAAGCGAAGCTCTCGCTGGTGGTGTATGCAGCGGCTATCCCGATCGCTTTTTGGAATCGCTGGGCCTCCCAGGCGGCCTATGTGCTGGTTGCACTCATGTGGCTGATCCCCGACCGGCGGATCGAAAAAATGTTTGCCCACGACGCGGAGTGAATTCTGCGGCGACACCGCCAGCCCCGGTTCCCCGGCCTGACTCCGCTAACTGCGCCGACTCCGCTAACTCCGCTGCTTTATGCCAGTTGAAAGCTGATGGTGACGCGCGTAGTCACGTCCACGGGGCGACCGTTCACGGTGGCGGGGCGGAAGTGGATCTGCTGCGCTACGCGCATGGCTTCTTCGTCGAGGCCGTGGCCCAGGCCATGAATGATTCCGTGAAGCACGACTTGCCCGTTAGCCAGGAAGGTAACACTGAGCACCACGTCGCCCTCGATGCGCAATTGGCGCGCCTCGGCAGTGTATTCGACGGGGGGCTTTGAGAGGATCTCGACGCTTGTGGATTCAGGGCGCGTTGAGGCGGCCATGGCTGGCGCGGCAGAAACCGGCGTCATGCCGGGCATGCCTACGGACGCAACCCTGCCGGCAGCTCCGCCACCACCTGCGCCGGGGCGCGTGGAGTCGCCGATGCCGGTGGGCTTGACCGCCCCGCGCGGCGCGACGGCCGCGCCCTGCATGCCCCCATTGGGATCGCCGATGGCGGCGATGGTGGCCGGCCGCAACGCATTGGGATTGGGGGTGACGCCATTGGGGTCACCAAAATGGACCGCGGCCAGCGCCGGCTTGGGCTGCGGCGCCAGCCTGACTTCCGGCTTCTTTTCGACCATCGGCGGAGTCGCCATCCTGGCCTCCATCTGCACCGGCTTGGGCTCGCGCACAGGCTTGGGCAGTTCGATCCTGGGCGACTCGAGTTTGGGCTTGGGAGGCTCCGGCGGCGGCACCGGCCGCGGCGTTACTTTGGGCTGCGGAGGAGGCGGCTGAGCGGGGACGATCAGCACGGTTTGCTCATAGTGCTGCTTGATGACCTCCTGGGCTGTCATGCCCAGGTAAAGGCTTACGCCCAGCACCGCCAGATTAACCATGGAGCTGGTGACAAAGGAACGCGTGCGACCTTCAGGCCGCGGCAACAGGCTGAACATGGCCTGGTTCGGGGAGTCGGTCATGACTTGGGTCCTCGTATAGCTACGCTGCAAGATCATCGGCACAGCGGTGCTGAGCCCTTTGGAAAAATCCAATATGGCAGCCCATGCCAAGGCAAATCTGCGCAAAAGTTCAACGAGCGGGAAGAACTTGAAAGGAGCGAAGAGGATTCCTTCCTGTTGGCCCGATGACTCTACAAAACTTTAGACTTAGCATACATGCAAACCGTTCGGCGGAGTGTGATTCAACTCACTGATGATCACCTGGCTCGTGCCGATTCGTGGCCCTCAAACCAGCCTACCACGCGGCGTTCGAACTCGCTGGGCTCAGCTCCGGACGCGCCGCAGTGGCCTGCGTCCGGCGGTTCCCAGAGAGAAACGTCGGGATTGTGGCCTTTGCTCGCCTCGAGGATCTTCTCGGAATTGCGCGGAGGAACATTGTTGTCGAGGAGTCCGTGGATGAGAAGCACCGGGACGCGGCTCGCCGCGACAGCGCGGGCCGGATCCGCCTGGCTCAGGTCGACGGAGTACTTCCTGCGCGCGTAGAGAAAGCTGAAGTCAACCACGGGGCGCAGGATGGTGCGCCCCAGCCACGGACCCGTGCGCGCCCACTCGCCGATGCGATCGTAGGAGACTTCGCGAAAGCTCGCGAATGAAGATTCGGCGGCCACGGCACAGAATCCGCGTTCGATTCTCAAAGAATTGAGCACCTCGGCTGCACCCATTGATTCTCCGAGCGCGTCGATGCAGCGCGGAGCCTGTGCCTCGACAAGCCAGTCGAACCAGCGGCGGATATCGTCGGCCTCCCTGACGCCGTAGGTGACGACGTCGCCGCCGCTCATGCCCTGCCCGCGCGCATCGGGCAGGAGAACCGTGTAGCCGTGGCGCAGCAGCATCGCGGCCGGGCCCAGCATTCCGGCACGATTGTCGGCCTGGCCGTGCAGGAGAATGACAGCATCGCCGTTTTCCGGGGCGGGACGAATATACCAGGCGCGCAGAACGGCGCCATCGCTCGCGGTGATCGTGGCCTGCTGCAGCGTTGCGTGGCTTGAATCGGCGACGGCAGCGGCTCGGGCTTCGTCTGCGGGCGTGAGCGGACGCCGCCCCGGGTGCAGCGCCCAGTCGACGAGAAACATGCTGGCGCAGGCGCAGGGGGCGATCCAGACGGCAACCACGCCGGCGGCCCACAACAAGCACTTGCGCAGGAATCTCATACACGGTGATTTACGCGAAGCGCGGCATCCATGTTCCGGACCCGCAACCCGCTATGGCCCCAAAGACAACTTGGACTGCTCGATCTCCTGTTTCGACGGGTCGTCAGCGACATAAGCTCGAGCGATCCAGAAACCCTTCGATTCGACAACAAAAAATGAGGTACTGACGTCCAGAGGTTCCTTTGCTGCGGCAGGTTCACCGATTTTGCTTTCGATGGCGTTAATGACCATTCCTCCGGTCATCAGAATCTGCATGCGGCCTTGTGGTGCAGACGCATAAAACTTGACGCCATAAGGAGAGAAGAACGGAGAGCGCTTGTAGTGCTTGATGAGAACGTCGACGACATCATCGATGGCTTGCTTGTCCAGCGCCGATTGCGGAAACTGCACGTTGGTGAAGCACCCGGAATCGATGGCGATCAACGCTGCCATCCCGGAGAATCTTCCTTCGGCTTTCTTGGGAGCCTCGAGCCAAAGGAGCACTCTGGAGCATTGGACGGCGGGGCCGTCGGGGTGCTCGGGATCGAGGTCGATGGTCTCTTTCGGGTCGGTGCTTGCGTTCCAGTCGCTGGGATACTCGTAGGTGATGCCGAGGGCTTCATTGGTGTAGACATGGCCCGCGAGCTTGCCCTGGGGCAGTGCGGCAATCTTCGCGCTGGGCTTGGTTTTTGCAATGGCGGCAACGGCGAACAACGCGAAAGCAGCTGCAAGGATTTCCTTGCGCATCCCAGCGGCCTCTCTCCAACGCACCTCTTATACACCCATTTCGCTGCGCGCGACGATGCGAAAAGCCCCGGCAAAAGGCCGCAGACGTTCATCGGCTCGTTTGCGGGCAAAAAATCGCCCCCGAAGGACCACGTCTCTTCGGAGGCGCTTGTCAGGGCACGAGGGCAATGGTTCGCGCAATCGCCCCGAGTTCATCGGTCATTGGGCTCCGATGCGGTCCCCGCAAAATCCGTAACGAGGATCGCAGGCGCAGCGGCGTGGCTGGATGCAGAGACCGGCGCGATTGCATCAAGCGATTCCCCAGCCGGCAATTTCGGAGGCGAGTAGGGCTGCGGCCGAGAGAGAGAGGGCCTCTCCTCGTTGGCCTGTCTCTCATGGGTGTTCACGGGCGCCTGGCGCTTGTCGCTCAACGTCTCCACGGTATCGTCCCAGGGATCGATTTTGAGCGAGTTGCCGAATGGCAGGCCGGCCACTTGGCGGGCTTCGCCCGGGCTGAGTTTGGGCGACTGGCTTGCGAGTTCGGCCAGCCAGGGCGTGCCGTCGGGCCTCAGCATTGAATCGCCCAGCACGGGTGTGGTGATGGCCTTCAGCACCCTGGCACGGTTCGCCAGTTGCGCGTAGAAGGTGCCGGCAGCGTCGAGCTGATTCTTGTAGGTCGAGTTCTGGAGGTACGCCATGGCTTGCTTGGCGGCGGCAGCGTTGTCGGCTTCGGAGTGGTACATGGTAATGCGCTGGAAGATCGCCTCGTCAGGAAAAAGCATGCGGTCGTTAAAAGCGTAGCTTGTGTCGATGTGATGGCCCATGGCAACATGCGCCAGCTCCATGGCGATGACGGAGGCAATGGCTTGCTCGCTGGGCAGAGAATTGAGCAGACCCCTGCTGATCAGGATGGTGTTGCCGACGGTAGTGGCTTCAACGGTGTCGGTGAGCATCACGCGCGCGCGCACCGGCTGCGGGAGGGTGAGATTGTTGGCCGCCGACAGGTTGAGGACAATCTGGTCGAGAACCCTGGTCTCGTATCCGCCTGGTGTGAGCGGCGCCACCAGCCCGGCCTGGACGAGGCGCTCGATCACGTTGTCTTCGGCCTGGCCGACCCATATGCGGGAGGCCTGCAGCGGGCTCACATCCTGCGTATCGCTCTGGTCGACGGCATCGTCCACCTTCATGCTGATGTTTTCGCTGTTCCGCGTTGGCAGCTTGAGCGAATAGCCCCAGAAGTAAGTCTGCGCCTTGACTCCGACGGGGTCTTTGTCTCCGGTGCGATGGGTCTGATCGACATAAACCGCGGTGGGCAGCCAGAGGTTGGCCTGCAGATTGGAGCGCCAACTGTCGACGTGGAAGAAGTAGGCGTAGGCATGGCCGCTCTGATCGTGGGTGTAGCCGCCGTTGAAGCGGACAATGTTGCCGCCCTCTTCTTCGACCCAGATGTTGCCGTAGAAGCGGCCGGCGCCAGGATTCCGCGGATGCACGTCAAAAACGCTGGTGTGCACCTTGCCGAGGAGCTCGCTGCGCACAAAGCTGAAGGCATAGTGCTGCTCGTCGAAGCCTGTGGGGTCGACGAACATCATGTCCATAAAGCCGGTGGACGAGTAGGAGGCCGGCGAGAGACCCAGGACACGACTGAGCCTGGCCATGGCATCGTTGGAGCCGTTGAAGAAACCGTGCCCCTCCGCTGCCCGGCGCTCGTAGGCGTTGCTGAAGAACGCCTTGTTGAAGTCGACTCGGCTGAGCATGTAATAGTCGTTGATCGGAGCCAAGTGGAGATCCGCATCGAGACGGGTGTCCTGGATGTAGGTTTCCACCACCGGCGCGCGCTGGCGGATCTGCTGGATCGTCGCCTTTTCGCACGCGATGGCTTGGCGCACCAGGGCAGCCTGGTCAGGAGTGAGCGAGCTTCCCGGCTGATACCGTGGCTGTTGCCTGGCGTAGAGCATGGCCGTCGCGAGAGAAACAGCAAGAATTGAAAGAGCGGCCTTGTGAAATGTCATGTGGACCTCCGTGGGGGCGAAGTGTTCTCCGATTCGTTGCTACCGGTTGTTACTCATTGAGGCTGTCCTCGCGAGATGGCATCGCAGCGAATACATATCGCGGCGATGTATTCACCTGAGGAAACATTGCGAATCGGATCGGGGAGTTGAGCAGGGCAACCAACGCAAACAGAGCAGTGGAACCAGAAGTTGCGCCTAACAAATGAGATACGGCTTTCCTCTCATGGTTGCCGGCTGCATCAATAGATCGGACCTAAATTATCGCCGAAAGTTGGGGTTAATTCCATTTCCCATGTGACTAAAGGCACGTGTCGGCAAAAATTCGCCCCCGAAGGATCACGTCTCTTCGGAGGCGCTTGTAGAGCTACGAACACAAGATAAAGACGGGGACCAGTAGCCGGCACTGGAGGTCGGTAGCGCGCGGCTACTGGTGATCCCTGCACTAAACGAGACGAGCTGCGGCTTCCCCTTTCCACGGCTGCCTCGTGTCGCCCGGCTCAAAGAGGACTTTCTTACGCGTCCTCCGAACCATGTTGACATATGCAGTTTCTCCGAGGAGGAGAAGTCTCACCGTGACGGCCGTCACAGGGGATTGTGTTAAGCAAAAAAACCGGGAAAGGCGTCGAATGGGCTGACTGAATGGTGCAGGAAGGCGGCACGAACCCGGTCCGGGCTGCCAGAAGATCGATTTAGCCCGCGCTGGCCGGCAAACGTAATCAGGATGACGAACGGCAGAGAGAAAACGATTGACAAAGGACACCGCGCCCTCGAAAATCGGAGGTTCAAATCCCTCCCAGGAAGAATTTCCGTGTCAGCCTTGCTCACCTCCGACCTCGGCGCCACGCCTTTGCTGGGGCGCGGCAAGGTGCGCGACTTGTACGCCATCAATGGCGATCTGCTGCTGGTGGCCACGGACCGCATTTCGGCGTTCGACCATGTGCTGGCCACCGGAATCCCCGGCAAAGGCAAGATCCTTACGCAGATTTCGCTGTTCTGGTTCGATCTGCTCAAGGATCTGGTGCCGAACCATCTCATCACGGCCGACGCCCGGGAGTTTCCCGCCTTCCTGCGTCCCTATGCCGATCAGTTGCAGGGCCGCTCGATGCTGGTGAAGCGCGCAGCGATGTTCCCGGTTGAGTGCGTAGTGCGCGGTTACCTCGCGGGGTCGGGCTGGAAGGACTACCGGGCCACGGGTAAAGTGTGTGGAGTGACGCTGCCTCCCGGGCTCCAGGATGGGTCGCGGCTGCCGGAGGCGATTTTTACGCCGGCCACGAAGAGCCAGGGCGGTGCGCACGATGAGAACATTTCCTTCGCCGTGGTGGAGGAGATGCTCGGCGCCGACGCCGCCGAGCTGCGGCGGCTGACGCTCGCGATCTACCAGCGGGCGGCCGCGCACGCTGAGGCGCGCGGCATCATTCTGGCCGACACAAAATTTGAGTTTGGCAAAACGCCGGAAGGCGTTATTCTTGCCGATGAGGTATTAACACCCGACTCCTCGCGCTTTTGGAATGGGGAAAGCTGGAAGCCCGGTGGAGCGCAGCCATCATTCGACAAACAGTTTGTGCGTGACTATCTGGAAGAGATCCACTGGAACAAGCAGGCGCCCGCGCCAGGGTTGCCGGCCCAGGTAGTTGAGCGCACCCGTGCCAAGTATCTGGAGGCATTCCGGCGCTTGACGGGACACGACATCGAGTCGTAGGGTTTCAAGGCAAGGATTTCAAACAGAGGCGGAGCCCATGGTTGGTTGGGTCGATTGGATCATCCTCGCGGTCCTGCTGGCTTGTGTTCTGGGAGGATTGGCGCAGGGGTTCTTCCGCTCCGTTTGCTCTCTAGGCGGGCTGGTGCTGGGGTTGGTCCTGGCGGCATGGAATTATGAGCGCGCGGGGGCGGTCTTTATGCCCATCGTCCACATGGAGGCGGTGGCCAATACCATTGGCTTCCTCCTCATCGCGCTGCTGGTGATGGCCGTCGCCAACGTGATCGGGGGAGTCCTGGCGCGAACTGCCAAGTGGATGGGCTTGGGCTGCCTGGATGCTCTGGGCGGCGCCGTCGTCGGTTTTCTGCAAGGGGCCTTGCTGGTCATGGTCTGCATTCTGGTCACGGTAGCGTTCTTCCCGCAAACGCGCTGGCTCACCGAGGCGCGCCTTCCGAAAATGTTTTTCGGGGCGTGCAACTGGAGCACGCGCGTGACACCTTCGGATCTGACCGTCCGCGTGCGGGACGGGCTGAAGACGCTGGAACATGAGGCCCCGCCATGGATGCATCCCAAACCAGGTGAATCGTGATAGGGTATTGAGCGGCGAAACTTTCGTGTTGAAATGCGATGATACTTTTGTGACAAAAAACCGTGCACGGCAGAGGGGCGCCGGTTACACTGGTTGATCAAGTCAAGCAAGAGGGACGCGTGAGAAAAGAACTGGACAGCCTGGTGACGCAGATGCACTCCAGTGGCATGCGCTACGAAGAGGCTGTGCGCGAATTTAAGAAGCAGTACCTCCGCGAGGTGCTGATTGCCCACCGCGGGAACCAGTGCAAAGCCGCCGACGAGCTGGGCATGCACCGCAATACCTTGAGCCGCGCCATGAACGACCTGGGACTTGACCTGGCCGAGGTCCGCGCCGGGCTCAAGCGTCCGGTGCGCAGCGAACGTCCTGTCTATAGCGCTTACCGCCAAGGCTACCGCCAGGGCTGAAGGCGCATCTCACTCAGCATGTTGACAATACAGCAGAAGACCGAAGCCCGTGTTGTGATTGAGCCGGACTTCGCGTGGGATGGGCAGGAAGCCTATCTCTTCGACATCGACGGCACGCTGCTGCGCAGCCGCGACCGGGTGCACTTTGACTCGTTTGCCGAGAGCGTGCACCGCATGACCGGCTTCGAGATTACGCTGAGCGGAATCCTGCTGCACGGCAATACCGATACCGCTATCCTGCGCGAGGCCTGCCGGCAGGCGGGCATTCCCGCCAAGCTAATGGAAGAGCGCACCGAAGCCATCCTTGAAGCCATGCGCAATTGCGTGGCCGAGCGCCGCCACGAGCTTGACCTGGCCGTGATGCCGGGCGTGGGCGAGTTCCTGCACCACCTGGCCCAGCGGGAAGCTCTGCTGGGCGTGGCTTCGGGCAATCTGGAGGCCATCGGCTGGATCAAGATTGAGCAGGCCGGCCTGCGCGAGTGGTTCCGCTTCGGCGGCTTCAGCGATCACTTCCCCGTGCGCGCGGAGCTCATCGCCCAGGCAGCGCGCAAGGCCCGCGAACTGGCGGGAAGAGACGCGCAAGTCTGCGTGGTGGGCGACACGCCACGCGACATCGAGGCGGCGCGCGCCAATTTTCTTTCCGTCATCGCGGTGGCCACAGGCCGCTGCAGCTTCGACGAGCTGCTGAAGTGCCAGCCCGAGGCTTGCGTCAGCTCGTTGGCCGACCTGCTCGCCTACGCGCGGACCGCGCCATGAAATGCGCCGCAGGTATCTTGCTGGCGGCTCTGGCCGCGGCGCTGTGGGCGCAGACGCCAAGCCCGGCGGCGCCCGGGCAGGGCGAACCGACCGGCGCGACCGAATCAGGGCAAACGCCCCCAGCAGCGTCGGCACCTCAGGCAAGGAAAGAGCCCCGCAACGCGGACCGGCGCAAGGCGGCAAAGCTCTTTATGGCCGCAAGCAAGCTCTTCCTCGATAGCCAGTTTGAAGCGGCTATGAAGGACTACGACCAGGCCGCGGCGCTCGATCCCACCAACAAAGACTATCAACTCGCCGCCGGCGTGGCGCGCAGTCACGCCGTCACCGCGCTCATCCAGTCCGCGGCCAAGAAACGGCTGCTGGGCAACGACGCCGCGGCGCGTGATGCTCTGGCACGCGCTCTCGCGCTCGATCCCCACAGCTTCGAGGCCGCACAGCATCTCGACGAATTGGGCGCCGATGTGGCGCGCCAGCTACCCAAGCCGCTTTACCAGCAGAACGCCGGCGGCATCGGAGGGCCGATCGAGCTTTTAGCAGCTCCGGGCCTGCGCAGCTTTCACATGCACACTGACGAGCAGCAGATCATCAAGCAGGTGTACCAGGCCTACGGGATCACCGCCATGCTCGATTCCAGCGTGCGCCCGCAGCCGATAAGGTTCGACGTTGACGATGTCGGCTTCGAAGAAGGCGCGCGCCTGCTGGGCCTGCTCTCGAACACATTTTCGGTGCCGCTGGACGCGCATCGCGTTCTGGTGGCCGCCGACACCCGCGACAACCGCCAGAAGTTCGAGCCCGAAGCAATGGAGACGGTCTACCTGGGTGGCCTCAGCGACGAAGAGCTCACCGAGGTGGAGACGGTGGCCAAAAACATCTTCAATATGCAGCAAACGCGCGTCTCCGTGTCAGCGCGGACGTTGACGGTGCGCGCGTCGGCTTCCACGCTCGACGCCTTCAACGCCACGCTGCGGGGTCTTGTGGAGGGACGCAGCCAGGTGCTGCTCGACGTGCGCATGATCCAGATTGCGCACACCAATAACCGCAACACCGGCCTGCAATTGCCGCAAACCATGACGGCATTCAACGTAGCAGCCGAAGAAGAATCGCTCCTCAGCTCCAACGCGAGCCTGGTGCAGCAGATCATCTCGTCGGGGCTGGCTTCGCCCAACAATCCCCTCGCCATCCTGGGCATTCTGATCGCCTCCGGCCAGGTTTCCAGTTCGCTCCTGTCCAACGGATTCGCGATCTTCGGCGGCGGAATCACGCAGTCGGCCTTGTCCACGGCCCCGGTCACGCTCAACCTCAACCTCAACTCGTCCGACTCGCGCGAGCTCGACCAGATTCAGCTTCGCCTGCAGGATGGCGAGGAAGGCACCATCAAGGAGGGCGAGCGCTATCCCATCCAGATGTCGTCGTACTCGGGTCTCTCTAACAGCGTTCCCAACATCCCCGGCCTCACCGGCGCGGGCACATCCAGCAGCCTGTCGTCGCTGCTCTCTTCGCTCACCTCTTCGGTGCCCAACATTCCCATGGTCGAGTATCAGGACATCGGCCTGACGCTCACTTCGCGCCCCCGCGTGCTGCGCAACGGCGATGTGGGTCTCAGCATCGACCTCAAGCTGACCGCGCTTTCGGGGCAATCGATCGATGGCAATCCCGTCCTCGACAATCGCGCCTACTCCGGCATGACCATGCTCAGGGAAGGCGAAGCCGCGGTGGTGGCCACCGAGGTCGATAAGTCTGAGAGCCTGTCCATCAGCGGCACCCCCGGCCTGAGCGAGATTCCCGGCATGAACAACGTGACCGAGAAACAACTGCAGAAAAACTACGCTACCATCGTCATCATCATCACGCCGCACGTGGTGCGCGGCGCCCAGGCCGCCGGCCACTCCGCCATGATGCGCGTGGACAAGAGCTCGACGCCATAGCATTCGCACACTTCCGCCCGCCCCAATGCTCATTCCCGTGGCTCGGTGCCGCTATCCATGCTGATTCCCTTTACTCCACGGCGTTTGCCTGCCAGAGTGACTCAAACTCCTGGGTCATTAGGGCGTAGAGAGGCGAGGACGGAGTGCATTCCCACAAAGGACTGTATTCCGACCTTTCCGAGTAAAGGTATTGTATGAACACCGCGCGGGAATCAGACCGTGCCAGAAAGAAATGGGGACAGCCGTGTAATAACTGCCTTACTCGCAAATTCTCACTGGAGCTGGCCAGACCGGCGAAGAATTTCCCCATGTCGTCAATCTCGTGCAGCACGCCATCGAGACTTACCTCGGGGATGAGGCGATTGATGAGCTCCGGAAGAGCCGGGTTCCTGCTGTCCATCAGCATGATGCGAATCGCGCAGCCCTGTCGCGCCTTTTGCTCCAGTTCCCTGCTGAAATTCTTGCCGCGTTTCCAGGTTCCCAGCGCCAGGCCCATGATTTCGAACACCGTGCCCGCCTCGCGCAACAACTCCAGCCAGGTTTCTTGTGTCCCGTATTCCATTGACTTGGGAAAAAACTTGATATTTTGGCCTGAAACTTCCCTCCCGGAAAAAAGCGCCGCGATGGGACTGCTGCCCTCCCAGTTTGTCGCCTCGAGGCTTTTGACGTGACCCGCGATTTCATTCACATAGACCTTGTCGAACAGCGCCCGTGGCTTGAGGTCGTAATAGACGCAGCGCAGATCACGGATGTCGAAGGGGAGTTGCTCCCCCTTTTCAAGCAAAATGATGACGGGCCGCTTGGCGCACTGTGCGATCGCCAGCTCGTAAAACACATTCGGGTTATATCCGGTGAGCACTGCAATGCATAGGTCCTCTTTGAGGATGGCGCCGAACATCTGTTCCGAGATTTTCCCGGGCTCCAGCAAATGGTCTGAACGAAATGCGTCAATGTCACAAGCCTCCATCGCCGGCTTGATGATGTAGTCGTACACATCGTTGGCATGTTCACGCACTGGTGAACCTTCCGCACCGATGGGGCTGATCACAAAGCAACGCTTCCTTGGCATATCATCGACCTTTCCTTGCTGGTCCTTTGGCTGCTCCGCTATTGGGCGTTCCGGTTGCAAAGCTTCCTTGAAGTTCATTGGCCTAGACGAACCCATCTTCCAGCAGCCTAGTCGCTTCCGCCGTGATTTCATGCATCTGGCCCGACCCCTGAGCCAACCTGGAGAAGCTTTCAGTCATCAGCTTTGCCTTGACGCCGTCTTCGACGAGCCAATAGCCGAACCTCCCGCTCATTCCGGGGATGACGAACCAGAATGAGCATTGCTTGAACTCAAGGAGCGGAGCCAGTTCAGGAAGGCGTAACTGGTGTTCTTCTACCCACGACCCCGCACGTTTGTTGATCAGCTCGTGAAAATTCCTTTCGATCGCCTTGAGGACTGCGTCCGGCACCTGGCGCTCGTAAACGGGCTCCAGGATCTGGACAAGGCGACTGCGGGAGCGGGCCCGCGCCGTGTCAACGGCGCGATTGCCTTGCGAGTCTGTCTGTGTGCGGAACGCGCCGAGATCGATGAGCGCGTGGACCACTTCAACCTCCGCGCCATCTCGTGCCGCGTGATGCAGGGGCGTCATCCAGGAGGGGTCGTCCGGCGACACGGCGTTCACCCGGCTCCTGTTCTCAGCGAGAAGCTCGAGGACCCTTGGCCAATCGTGCCGCCTTGCGCATTCGTCGATCTCCCGCCGAACGCGCACTTCCGCATCGCAGAGAGTTTCGGCCCTCGTCACCCCGTCCCACTCGAATCCCTGTGCTTCACCGCGGTCCATCAGGCCTTGCTTTCCACGCCCTACGCGCAGGTGGCATGGAGAAAGCTTTGAACGGCCGCATTGGAGGCGTCTGTGACGGGCGAGACACTCGGCCCTGCCCGCCCACCGGCGATAATAGTCTTGAGGGCCGGATGGCCGACAAGACGAGTCAAACTTTTGCTCCGGCGCCATCCCCGGCTCGCGGACTCACCGCACGCCAACCCGGCACGTTCCGCAACCCCGTCTTCCCTGCTTCTCTTTCACCAGAGCACCACAGCCGATGGATCATCGCCATCGCCGTCATGTCGTCGGCCGTGATGGAGGTGCTGGACACCTCGGTCGTCAACGTCAGCCTGCCGCACATCGCCGGCTCGCTTTCCTCAAGCACCGACGAGGCCACCTGGGTGCTCACCTCCTACATCGTGGCCAACGCCATCATCCTGCCCATCACCGGCTGGCTCGCCAATTTTCTCGGCCGCAAGCGCCTGCTCATGACCGTCGTCACGGGTTTCACGCTGTCGAGCGCTCTGTGCGGTGCCGCCCGCAGCCTCCCCGCCCTCATCATCTTCCGCGTCTTGCAGGGCACCACCGGCGGCGGCATCCAACCGCTTTCGCAGGCCGTCTTGCTTGAAGAATTCCCCGGCAAGGAGCGCGGAAAGGCCATGGCCTTCTGGGGCCTTGGCATCATCGTAGCGCCCATCTTCGGGCCCACTCTCGGCGGCTGGATCACCGACAACTATTCCTGGCGCTGGGTCTTCTACATCAATCTCCCCGTCGGCATCCTCAGCTTCATCCTCATCGCGCTCTTCGTCACCGATCCGCCTTACATCCGCCGCGGCTCGCTGCGCATCGACTTCTGGGGACTGGGCATGCTCGCCGTCGGCATGGGCTCGCTGCAAATCATGCTCGACAAAGGCCAGGAACTCGACTGGCTCAGCTCTACCCTCATTCGCGTGCTCGCCGTCCTGGCCGTCGTCTTCCTCACTGCATTCGTCGCGCGCGAGCTGCTCGCCAAGGAGCCCATCGTCCGCTTCCGCCTCTTCCGCTATCGACAATTCGCCACCGGCATCGCGCTCATTACGATCCTCGGCTTTGTGCTCTACGGCAGCCTCGTGCTGCTTCCGCTCTTCATGCAAACGCTGCTGGGCTGGACGGCCACCACCGCCGGCCTCTGGATGAGCCCGCGCGGCGTCGCCACCGCCATCTGCATGCCCATCGTCGGATTTCTCCTGGGCCGCAACTGGGACGAGCGCTGGATGCTGGCCTCGGCTTTCGCCGTCGCCGGCCTCTCCTTTTTCGGCTTCTCCCACATGACCCTCGACTCGGGCACCTGGGACCTCTTCTGGCCTCTTGTCATGCAGGGAGCCGGCCTGGCCTTTATCTTCGTCCCGTTAACTACGCTCGCCATGGCGCCCATCCCCAAGGAGGCCACCGGCTACGCCACCAGCCTCTACAGCGTCATGCGCAATATCGGATCCAGCGTCGGCATCTCCTTTGTCACCACGCTGGTCGCGCGCCGCTCGCAGTTCCACCAGCAGATTCTCGCCGCCAACATTACGCCCGAAGCGATGAGCCGGCCCGAGTTTCGCGCTTATGCCGCCATGCTGCGCCAGCATGGTCTCAGCGCCGCCGCAGCCACGCATGGATCGCAGGCGCTCATCTACCAGCTCCTCCAGCAGCAGGCATCGCTCTTGAGCTACGACGAAGCCTTCCGCATCATGGGCATTCTTTTCCTCGCCATCATCCCCCTCATCGCCCTCATGCGCCGCACCCACCACTGAGCCACGAAATTGAAGAGGCACGACGCCAGCCGGACCGTTATCATGTCGGGAAGCCGCGAAGCGAAGGGGCACGACTTCAGTCGTGCCGTAAACGTCGCCCATAAGGATGGGACTCCAGCCCCTGAGGGACGGCCCTCCTTGAACTGGCACACCGCCCGCGCAGGGAGCATCTCGCTTACCGATCCACAATTCCCTGATCTATGCTTCAGTAATCCTCCATGGAGGTCGGCCATGAGGTGCATCCAGGCGCTCGGGTACATTGCCGCATTCGGCGCCCACAGCCGCCAAACCTGCCATCCGCCTCAGCAGGATTTGGAGAGGCGATGCCCCAGCGCATGTTGGGGCAATGTCTCTTTCGGCCTCGGTCAGCAGTTTGGCAGGCGGAGTTGCCGTAGGGTGGTTCCTGCCCTTTAAGTGTTCCAAAAGCGAGATCTTGTAATCGAATCCCCAGGAAAACACCGCCAGCAGCAGCACAAGCGCTTAGCGCAGCGCGCGCCGCTACCGGCACTCGCCGCCCGAGGGCTCAGATCGCGGACGAACTCAATCCACCCCGAAAAGGAGTGCCGCAAGTCTCGATTCCGGGAGATGACTACGCACGGCGCCCGGCCGTTCTTGCGGCGCCCGGTAGACGGGTTTTGGGTTGAGTCGGACGATACGGAGTCCGGAACAGCAAATCCTCTACTGTCCGGCGATGCCATCCAACTTTTCCTGGTACTCGACGATCTTCTTCAGCACCTCGTAGGGCACGTTGGCGGGAATCTGGCGGCCATTGATCACCAGCGTGGGCACCTGGTTGATGCCGGCTTCGGTACCGAACTTGATCGAGGCTTCGACGGCCGCTTTAACTTCAGGCGTGGCGGCGCAGGCAGCGACCTTGGTGGGATCGAGGCCGGTCTTGGCCACGGCGCTGTTCAGCGTCAGCGTGGCGCCATCGGCCGTGGCCAGGCCTTCCTGCCCGTCGAAGACCGCGGCGGCGAACTGAAAGAAGTCGTTGCTGCCACCCTGCTTGGCCACACAAGCTCCATACTCAGCCGCCTGCATCGACTCTGGGTGGATGGATGGAATGGGGAAGGGCTGAAAGACAATGCGCGCCTTGGGAAAATCGGTGACCAGCTTATCTATATTCGCCTGCGCGGCCTTGCAGTGCGGGCACTGGAAATCAGCGAACTCCACCAGTTCCAGGTCTTTTGAGGCCGAGCCGCGGTACGGGCCGTCGGCGTGAAGCTGCATCTGCTGGCGCGTGTCGGCAAAGGGCCGTGCGCCGAAATCGACGATGGAATCGCCAGTGATGATGTGCTTGCCGTCGGGAAGAACGAAGAACGTCAGGCTTCCGGCCGGCTGCTTGCCGGTCCTGTCGCCGGCAAAAATGATGACCTTGGAAACGCCCTCGACGGGAGTCTTAAGGATGGCCTGCACCTGCCACATGCGGTCCTGGTCGTAGCCCCAGTTGGCCTGCAGAAAGGCGTCAACCACTTCCTTGGTGGGCGAGGTGGCAGTAAAGTTGGCCGGGTCGGGTGGCGGGAACTTGGGCGGGCCGCTGGGCGCCGGAGCGTTGGGCTCCTGCGAGCCGGGTGCCTGGGGAACCGCGGACTGGTCCGGCGCAGATGACGGCTGCTGCGCGCTGGTGTCGGGCGCGGGCGGCACGTGCTGCTGGGCCAATACCTGGGTTGCAGGAACGAAAAGAACGCCGAGCGCGGCGGCGAAAAAGATGCGGGCAAGCGGACGAATCAAGCGGCTCTCCTTCAATTGCGGGAAGACTCCCAATTCAATAGCTTAAATGTTCGCACTCGGCGGGGACCAGTGGCGGGGAACGCCGCCCGCTCCCAGAAGCTGATCTCTGAGACTTATTCTCAGGTTTCAGGTTTCAGGTTTCAGATCCCTGGTCCCTGTTCCCCGCTTTTCACACCTGCACCTTCACCGCAATCGGAAACCGGCGGCCCGTTCCGAAGGATTTGGCGGTGACCTTCAGGACTGGAGCGGCCTGCTGGCGCTTGTACTCCGACCGCTCAATGAGGTGCACCACCTGTTGGACGAGATCGAGCGGAAGACCGTGCTCTAATGCGATGCGCTCCGGCGTCTCATAGCGCTCCACGTAGGCCTCGACGATGGGGTCGAGAATGTCGTAGGGCGGCAGCGAATCGGTATCCATCTGGCCGGGGCGCAGCTCGGCTGACGGAGGCTTATTGAGGATGGCAGCGGGGATGACTTCGCGCTCGCGATTGAGCCAACGGCAAACGGCGTAAACGCGCGTCTTCACCAGGTCGCCGATGACAGCCAGCGCGCCTACCATGTCGCCATAGAGCGTGCAGTAGCCGACGGCCATTTCGGACTTGTTGCCCGTGGTCAGCACCAGGGCGCCGAACTTGTTGGAGAGCGCCATCAGCAGCGTGCCGCGGATGCGCGGCTGAATGTTCTCCTCGGTGATGTCTTCCTTGCGTCCCGCGAAAAGCGGCTCGAGCGCGCGAAGGAATTCGGCAAAAAGCGCGCTGATATCGATGGTTTCAAAGCGAATGCCAAGATTGGCGGCGAGTTGGCGGCTGTCGGCGATGGAACCCGGCGAAGAGTAGGGACTGGGCATGCCGACTGCGGTCACATTTTCGGGGCCGAGCGCCTCGGCGGCGATGGCAGCCACCAGCGCGGAGTCGATGCCGCCACTCAAGGCCACGATCGCCTTGCGAAATCCGCATTTGTGCAAGTAGTCGCGCGTGCCCAGCACCAGCGCGCGATAGGCGGCTTCGGTATCGTCGTCGTCGGGCGCAGAAATTTCGGCCGCGTTGAAGGGGTCGACGATAACGATATCCTCCCGGAACGAAGCCGCCTGCGCGATCAATTCGCCGCGGCCATTGAGCGCCAGAGAGGAGCCGTCGAAGATCAGGCTGTCGTTGCCGCCTACCTGGTTGCACATCAGCACGGGAATGCGGTCGCGGCGGGCGATGGCGGCCAGCATTTCGCGGCGAATGGCGCGCTTGGAGTGCCAGAAAGGCGACGAAGACAGGTTGATGTGGAGCGACGGGCGCTGGCGCATCAGCTCTTCCATGGGATCGACAGTGTAGAGACGGCGCGGCCAGAAGTTTTTGTCGTTCCACGCGTCCTCGCAAATGGTAACGGCAAGGCGGACGCCGTCGAAATCGATCACTTTCTGGGGTGCGGAAGGCGAAAAATAGCGCTGCTCGTCGAAAACGTCGTAGAACGGCAGCAGGCGCTTATGTTGTTCCAGCAGCAGGCGGCCGCGGTCGAGCAGGACGGCTGCGTTGAACGCCGGTTTACCGTCAAGGCTGCACGGATCTGCGGGTTCTGTGCCGGCGGGAGCCGAGCCGGAGGAATCGGCCGGGTCGTGGGCCGGAAGCGCCACCCCGGCCAGGACCGCGGTGGGCAGATTGAGCGTGGCCCCGGCCAGCTCATCCACAGCCGAGCGGCAGCGGGCCAGGAAGCTGGGCTTCTCAAGGAAATCGGCGGGCGGATAGCCGCATATGGCCAGTTCCGAGAAAACCGTCAGCCGTGCTCCCAGTTCCGCAGCGCGGCGGCTGGCGGCGACGATTTTCTCCACATTCCCGGTGAAATCACCGACCGTGGGGTCGACCTGGGCCAGCGCGATCTTCACACCTCCATTTTAAAGTCCCCTGCCCCGCGCCCGCTCAGTGCACGTCGCGAAGCGGCGATCTCTCTCATTCAAAAGGAGCTGCAACGCCCTGTTGGGGGGTGAAGCAAGGACGGTGAGCGGTCTGCGCCGGGGCGACTGCCGGCCGAGATGGCTGAAAATGAGGCAGTTGGGCGGAGTTGACCCCCAAACGGGGGATTTTTCCCTGAGCCCAAACACCCCTAAAATCCTGATTGCCGACTCGATTTCCTTTTCAGCGGACCCGGGCAGCAATGGGGTGCGTGCGGGCCGCGTGGCGAAAGCGTGCGGGAAGAGCAGGGCCTCGGGGGAGGATGCCATCGAACAGCGAGTGCGATTAGCCGACCTGCTGATCCGCGCCAAGCTGGTCACAGAGCAGGATGTAGCGAAGGCGCTAGTCCGACAAAAGGAGCGCGGCGGACGCCTGGGCGACAACCTGGTGGCGACGGGCGCCATTGACCAGAAGGTGCTCGACGGATTCATTCATCGCATTCCTCCCGAACCCAACAACATCGTCGAGACGGGCATTGACGAGGCAGTTCTGGTGGCCTTGTTGATGAAGCTGATCTATACGGGACGGCTGGAGACAGTGGGACAGTTCGTCGAGGCGATCAAGCTTCCTGTGCCCATCGTCATGGACCTGGTGCAAAAGGCGATTGAGCGGCGTCTTCTGTATGCGCTGGGTGCGCGCGAATTCGACAGCCCGCTGAGCATGGGCTACGCCTTCACCGACGAAGGCCGCCGCTGGACTCTGGATGCAATCCGTCAATCGGGGTATGTTGGGCCCGCACCCGTAACGCTGAGAGAGTTCACTGACCGCGTCAACCTGCAAAAACCCACCAACGAACGCGTGACCGCGGAGCGCATCCGCAGTGCGGTGAGCGAGCTGGTTTTAGAAGACAGCATCGTGGAGCAGGTGGGGCCGGCGCTTAATTCGGGCCGGGCGATCCTGCTTTACGGCCCCCCGGGCAACGGCAAAACTTCAGTGGCTCTGAGCTTCGCCAGCGTCTTTCACGACGTGATCTACGTGCCCTACGCCATCTATGTGGAAGGCCAGATCATCCGCTTCCACGACCCCAGTGTGCACGTGCCGCTGAGCCCGGTGGTAGAAAGCGAAGACGAATCGCACTCGTTCATACGGCGCGAGATGTATGACTTGCGCTGGATCTCCTGCCGCCGGCCGTTCGTGACTACGGGCGGCGAACTGACGCTGGAAATGCTCGACCTGCGTTACGACAACGCCGGCCACTTCTACGAAGCGCCGCTGCATATGAAGGCGCTGGGAGGTTGCTTCTTCATCGATGATTTCGGGCGGCAACTGGTGGGCCCGACGCATCTGCTGAACCGCTGGATTGTGCCCCTGGAGAGCCGTGTCGACTTCATGAAGCTGCACACGGGCAAGACCTTCAGCATTCCCTTCGAAGAGTTGGTGATTTTTTCCACCAACCTGGAGCCGGAGGAACTGATGGACCCGGCCTTCCTGCGCCGGCTTCCCTACAAGATCGAAGTTGCGCCTCCCGACTTGGGGCATTACAAGCGCATCTTCGACGCGGAATGCAGACGCCAGGGGCTGACGCTGCGCGACGAAGTCTTCAACTTCATTGTGTACATGCTGAGGGATGGAGACGGGCCTGACCTGGCCGCGTTTCAGCCGCGCTTCATCGTGGACCAGGTCGTCGCCACATGCCGGTTCCTGGGAAGGCTTCCGGAGCTGCGCTCGCCCTACATCGAATACGCGATCAACAATCTGCGCATCCGCCGCGGCACAGGCACCAAGCCAGAGGCACAACGGCCGCCCGCCCCAGCGCAGCAGACCACGCGCGCCGGCCAGCCCGCAGGGGCCTACCAGTAATTTGAAGGACCACTCCCCGGGCCGCGCGCGAAGAGTTCGCCCTGCGCAGCACCAACCCTATTTTTCAGTGCAGCGAAACAAGAGGTTCTAGGTGCCCGTGCCGGCAAAAACCACGGCGATGGTGCGCAGGATGATCTTGAAGTCCAGCCAGATGCTCCAGTTATCGATGTAGGTGACGTCGAGCGAAACGTAGCTGGCGAAAGATGGATCCTGCCGTCCCTGCACCTGCCACAGGCCGGTGATGCCGGGAGTGACGTCAAGACGGCGCAGGTGGCTCAGGTCGTACCGGCTTACTTCGCCGGCGAGCGGCGGGCGCGGACCAACAATGCTCATCTCGCCGCGCAGCACGTTGATGAACTGGGGCAGTTCGTCGATCGAGTACTTGCGTAAAAAGCGGCCCAATCGAGTGACGCGCGGGTCGTTGGAAACCTTGAACAAGACGCCGTCGCGCTCGTTCATGTGCATCACTTCGCCACGGCGCTTATCGGCGTCGCGGACCATGGTGCGGAACTTGATGCAACGAAAAACGACGCCCCTCTTGCCGATGCGCTCGGAGCTGTAAAAGACGGAGCCGGGTGAATCGAGCTTGATAGCGATAGCGATGGCCACGAGGATGGGCGAAAACAGCGCCAGCGTAAGCGCGGAAAAGACGGTGTCGAAAACGCGCTTGAAGACAAAGCCCAATTCAGGCACCTGGCCCCGGTGCAGAGGGATGGTGGGGAACTGACCGATGTACTCGATGGGACTGTCCCAGGCCACGCCGTCGTACATATCGGGGATGACGCGGAGATCGACGCCATGGATGCGCGCCTGCTCCAGCACGTTCTGAACGATGCCGCGCTCGCAGGGCGTCGTGAAGAAAATCTCGTCGACAAACTGCTTGCGCGTCTGCTGGAAGAGGGTATCCAGCGTGCCCACAATCTCGCTTGGAGAAGCCACCGCACGAGCATCCGCATCGGGAAGCTCAATGAATCCCTTGAAGGTATAACCCAGATGGCGAATGCTCTCGACGTGATGGCGCAGGGCGTTGGCCTCAGGCCCGGTGCCGACAATAAGAATATTGCGCGTATCCAGACCGCGGTCGTAGCGCCGATAGAGAAGGATGCGATAGATCAAGCGCCGCAGGCCGAGCACGATGGTGACCAGAATGATGGTGTTCACCACAATGCCGCGGGGAATATCCTCGGCTTGAACCAGGTAAAGTGCGCCCAGCAGAAACAGGCCGGCTGTGAAGCAGGCCTGGGCGCTTAGCCGCTGCTCATGCAGGTAATTGGTGATGCGAGCCGGGGTGTAAAGATGCATACGCCGGCTCATCGCCATCACCATGGCGGTGAAGCCGCAAAGGAGCGCCAGCAGAATCCAGATGGATCGGTGGGCGAAGAGACTGCCGTGCACGAATCCTCTCGCGCCTGCCACCGGGGTGGTTCGGAATTTGTAAAGGGTGGAGATGGTCGCGGCTGCCACGATGGTCAGCGCGTCCAGTGCCATCCACAGTTTGGCGGCGCCTCGTCCGCCCCGCGGACCACCGCCCATAACGCCTGCCTCCCACTCTGCAGGGGAGGCCAGAGAGGACGAAAGCCTTTGCCAAAAATCCGAACTCGCCATAAGAGATGCGCAGACCTCAAAATTTCATAAGCGGCTGGATACAGGGCCGTCAGGTTTGATGTGCAAGGGAAAAGCAAGGCAAAGGTACATCAAAAAGAGGTACAAGGGCCGATCGCATGCCGTCTCCGACGGGAACCTCTTCTCTTCTGACCCAACAACTGGCGCGGAGTTGTCTTGCGCAGGCGATGTGGACTCCTCGCGGCTCCCTGGGTGTCTGGGACTGCCGCACGAGTTCGTTCGCCGCGACGGACACGAGAGAGAAAAAATCCTCTTGTTGGCGGTAACGGGCCGATGCGGCCGACAGAGTATCTCAGCGGACATAGGCGTATCGATTTAAACCGGCATCGCAGAGAATGATGCTCTTGCGACGTAAAAAAGCAACGAAATTAAGCAGGATCTACAGTTGCTTGGTTGTTCTCACCCCGGGGAATTCGGTTCGTTCTCCATGAGCTCTGAACGCGAATCAATTTCATTCTTCTCAGCTTCGCCTAAAGAGGAAGGGAAGCGCAAGGAAAAACTCAAGGCCTGGGAGTTACCGGGCTACAACAAATTGGTTACGCCAGATTTCAGCCGCATGATGAGGGCATCTTATCGCGGATATGTGAAAGAAAAATAAAATATTTAGGCCGAAGGTATGGCATACGCGTCCAAGGCCAGGAATTGACGGATAGGGGAATCAGACGAGTCAAGGAAATTCTGGAGTGGCCCAAAGAATTCTGCCCGGCCATTGTGCAAAAACAGGACACAATCGGCGAGCGTTTGAGCGAACCGCGTATCGTGCGTCACAACGACGCTGGTAAAGCCGAGTTGGAGTTTGAGGCGCTGGATGAGGCGGCCAAGCCGGCGCGCGATGAGGGGATCGACCATGGTCGTGGGCTCGTCATAAAGAACGATCTCAGGTTGCGCGGCCAGAGCGCGAGCCATGGCCACAGCGCGCTTGCGGCCCGTGGAGAGGCTGGCGGGAAGCTCGTCGATGACATCCTCGGCGCCAACGAGGCCAATGAGGCGGTCGACGATCTGGTCAACCTGATCGTCGGCCAGGCCGCCGCGCTCGCGCAGCGGAAAAGCGACGTTCTCGCGCACGCTCATAGAGTCAAACAGCGCGCCATTTTGAAAGACCATGGTGATGCGCTTGCGAATGGCGCGCAGACCCTCCTCGTCGAGATCGTTGATCTCGTGGCCCTCGACGCGAATCAACCCCGCATCGGGCCTGAGAAAACCCATGAGCAGGCGCAACGACACCGATTTGCCCACGCCGCTGCGGCCGAGAATGCAGAGTGTCTCGCCGCGGTCGACCGAAAAGCTGACATCCTCGAGGACGGCACGGCCATTAAATGCAATAGAAACGTGTTCGAACTCGATGAAAGGACCCAATGGCGGAGGACCCGGCGGAGCGATCGAAGGCGGGCCGGGAGTTTTTTTGAAGGGACGGGAAAGCGCGCGGAGTTCAGCCGCCAATGGATTCAGGTGCTCATGGGGATCGTGCTGGTGCGGAGGATCGGACATGACTCTCAAGACCAGCTTACGCGATCAGCGGGCGATCGGCGATTGACGAAGGCCTCGGCACAGCGCAGATCCGCGGGCGTGTTCAGGTTGAGAAACCAGCGCAGGGGCGGCAAACCGAGGGGATGTGTGACCTGGCCCGACTGCGCCAGCAGCTCGACGGCAACGGCGCCGATGGGCTGGTCAAGGCAGGCTGCTGCCGATTGGAAGGCGGAAAAGCACCCCCCGGTTCCGGCATGAAGCGCGGCTTCGAGCGCGCCGAGTGCAGCGCGATCGATGACTGCGGGAAAGGTCTGCGAGAAGCCTGCGATCGAAGGAACCGTCACTGCGTGTCCGGTGACGCGGGCGTGGTGGAGCAGGTAGGCGAGGAGCGAAGCCGGCAACAGGGGCAGATCGACAGGCAGAAACACCGCATATTGCGTAGAAGTGGATCGCAGCGCGGCGCAAATGCCGGCCAGGGGGCCGAGGCCGGGCTCGGGGTCGTCGACGACCGGCGCCGAGGATGCGAGCAAAGCGCGGGCCTGCGGATTCGCTCCGGCAATTGAGGCCGGCAAGCCGGCTTCGCGCAGGAGTGAGAGCGCGTGCGCGATGAGCGGCCTCGCCGCGAAGGGCAGAAGCGCCTTGTCGCAGCCCATGCGGCTGGATTGTCCGCCGGCGAGAACGAAGCCGGCAGCTTCAGAGGTTGAAGACATAGACACTGTTTGAGGGTCAAGCTATCCCACCCTTTCATCCGCCGCGGCGGACGAAAAGGGTGGAGCAACTGAGTCTCGCGACGGACCGCCGAAGGTCAACTACCCACTTCTTCCAGGAACCGGATCAGCGAATCGATGCCCAGCTCGAAGTTCTTGATATTGAACTTCTCGTTGGGCGCGTGAAGATTGTCGTCGGGCAAGCCGAAGCCCATCATCACGCTGGGCAGGCCCAGGTGCTTGTCGAAATCGCCGACAATGGGAATGGAGCCGCCGGAGCGGATGAAGACCGTGTCCTTGCCCCAGACTTCGTGAAGGGCTTTGGTGGCCGCTTTCACGTACTTGTTGTCGGTCGGAATCAGGCACGCATCGCCGGAGTGGATCAAGCGCACGTCGATATCAACGCCAACCGGTTTGATCTTCTCGACGTAGCTCTTGTAGAGCGCGAATGCCTTGGCAGGGGTCATGTTGGGGACCAGGCGCATGGAGACCTTGGCCGTGGCCTTGGCGGGAATGACGGTTTTGGCGCCCGCGCCGGTAAAGCCGCCGGGCATGCCGTGCACATCCACCGTGGGCCGCGCCCAGGTGCGCTCCATGACGCTGTAGCCGGGCTCGCCCACCAGCACCTTCGAGCCCACCTCGTTTTTCCGGTACTCCTCTTCATCGAAAGGCAAGCTGCGCCAGGCCTTCAGCTCGTCGGCACTGGGAGCCTGCACGTCGTCGTAAAAGCCCGGAATGAGGATGTGACCGTCCTCGTCCTTGAGCTTGGCGATGATCTGGCACAGCGCCACGAAGGGATTGGGTGCCGCGCCGCCGTACATGCCCGAATGGAGATCGGTCTTGGCGCCGCGCACTTCGAGCTCGGTGTAGATCATGCCGCGCAGGCCCACGCAGAGCGTGGGCAGCCCGGGCGCAAACAGCTCGGTGTCGGAAACGAGCGCAAAATCGGCTTTCAAGTCGGCAGGCTTGGAGGCGACATAGGCCGCAATAGTTTCTCCGCCCACTTCTTCTTCGCCCTCGAAGATGACACGCACATTCACGGGCAGAGCCTTGTTGGCCACCATCAGCGACTCCAGGGCCTTGACCTGCGCCCAGACCTGGCCCTTGTCGTCGACGGCGCCGCGGGCGTAGATGTTGCCGTTGCGCTCCGTAGGCTCGAAGGGTGGCGAATGCCACTCATCGAGCGGATCGGGGGGCTGCACGTCGTAGTGGCCGTAGATGAGCACCGTGGGTTTGCCGGCGGCATGCAGCCAATCGGCATAGACCAGCGGGTGAGCGTCACGATGGGGACCGCCTTCGATGAGCCGCGCGTGCTCGAGGCCGATGCGCGTGAGCTCAGCCTTGACCGTTTCCGCAGCCTTGCGGCAGTCGCCCTTGTGCTCGGGCAGCGTGGAGATGGACGGGATCCTCAGCAGGTCTTTCAATTCGTCGAGAAAACGGGGGTGGTTCTGGCGAGCGTAGGTAACGGCAGAAGAAGACATGAAATTGCTCCCTTCAAAAAATCGCACAGATTCGAAAAAATGATTCGAAAATCGGACAGATGAGAGTATAGACCGGCGAGGCGGCTTAACGTATTGCGTCTGCGGCAGCGGCTGCATTTTATGCGGAAGTTCGAGCCCTGGGAGTAGAATGGCTCGCAAATCAATCTTGCAAAATTGGATTGGAGGCCAGATGCAGACCTGGAAGAGAAGGGCCTCGTGGGTCCCGGCAGCGATCGTGATTTTGGCGATCGCAAGCGGCGGGAAGGCACCGGCGGGCCAGAGCAGGAATGATACGACTCATCCGGCAGTGCCCGTGGCGGACCCATCGTGGCCCGAAGTCAATCTCAACGTGGTTGTGCTCGACAGAAAGGACGCGCCGCAAAGCATCGACGAACACCAGTGTCAGCTCTTTGAAGACGGAGCCGAGCGGCGGCTTGAATTTCGGGGTTCGCCGGACTCTCCAATTTCGGTTGCGCTCATTATCGATTCATCCGGCTCGATGTACAAACGCCGCGACCTAGTGATCGCAGCCGTGCATGCGATGGTGAAGGCGCTGCCTGAGGGCAGTGAGGTTGCGGCCGTTTTATTCGCCGATCAATCGTATCTCGACCTTCCTTTTACGCCTGTTTCCAAAGTCGACTTCTCGTTTCTCGACCGGCTGAACCCCCGCGGCGGTACGGCCTTTTACGACGCGGTGGTTGCAACCGAGAAGTATTTTGGCGCCCATGCGGGTTATGTGCGACGCGCGCTGGTTCTGGTCAGCGACGGCGTCGATAACTCGTCACACTCGCGGCTGGAGGACGCAATCCGCAGCCTCCAGTGGCCAGGAGCACCCGCTATCTATTCGCTGTATGGCTATGACAAGTGGGCGTCGTACGCCGAGATTGAGCATGGACATCGGACCATGGAAGCGCTAGCGAAAGCCGGCGGAGGCGCTGCATTCACGCCCAGGGACAAGGATTTCGTCACCACCTCCGTTGCCCTTGCGGCGGTCATTCGCAGCCAATATGTTTTGCGATTCACGGCGGCCGACCCGGCACGTAACGGCAAGGCGCACAAACTGGAGGTGCGGCTCCCGATCAGGGACACGCAGATTCTGGCGCTTCCGCTTTACTACGCTCCCACGCGATAAGCTTCAATACCGGGCCACGCCGGGATCGACTTCCGTTGACCAGGCATCGATGCCGCCGCGCAGCGATTGGGCCTTTTCAAAGCCCTGGCGGCGCAGCCATGCGGTAACGTTCATGGAGCGGACTCCGTGATGGCAGACGATGATCAGCCGTTCGTCGATGTCGAGTTCCTTTTGCGCGCGGGTTGCCACCTCGCCCATGGGCATCGGCAGGCTGTCCTCAATGCTCGTGGTGGCGAACTCCCATGGCTCGCGCACGTCGATGAGCCGGGCGCCTTTTTCGCGCAGGACCTGGGCAGCTTCTGAAGCAGAGATTTCGTAGCTCAACATAGTTCAAGCCTAAAAGGTCTCGCGCAGGGCTGGTCTCATCCGAAGGGATGCTCCAGCGATGGGCTGGGGCCGGTGAAGAGCCTGGCGCCGTCCTCGGTGACGAACATATCGTCTTCAAGCCGCAAGCCGAACTCGCCTGGGATATAGATGCCGGGCTCGTCGGAGAAGGTCATGTGCACGGCGATGATCTGCGCGTTGCCGCGCACCAGGTAGGGCCACTCATGCATGTCCATGCCGATGCCATGGCCGACGCGATGCAGGAAGTACTTGTAGCCGGGCCCGAAGCCGGTGTCTTCGATTACCTTGCGCGCGGCGGCGTCGACGGAACCGCAAGTTGCGCCCGGCCGGGCGGCGGCAAGCGCGGCGGCCTGAGCGCGGTGCACGATATCAAAGCATTGCATCATCTTGTCGCTGGGCTTGCCGTAGACAAAAGAGCGTGAGATGTCGGACTGATAGCCCTCGATGGTACATCCGTCGTCGATGAGCACCATGCCGCCCTCGCGGATAGTTTGGGGCTGGATGGAGCCGTGCGGCAGCGCGGAATAGGGACCGGTTTCGCAACTGGCGTCGCCCGGGAATCCGACGCGCCCGTAGGCGGCTGCCACCAGAGCAGAGAATTCGTGCGTAGTGATGCCGGGAGCGGCCGCGCGCCAGGCTGCTTCGTAAACCTGGAGGGTGACAGAGTTGGCGAGTTGCATCAGTGCGAGCTCAGCCGGCGACTTGATTTCGCGGCAGCCGGCCGTGACGGGCGTGGCGCTGCGTACCGTTGCTTGGGGCAGGGCGTGCCCTATCCCCTGCGCAAAGACGAAGGGCGTGGTTTCGTCGACCCCGATGGCACCGGAGGTCAGGCCGAGATCGCGCAGGCCGGCGGCCAGGCGCGCATAGGGATCATCATCCTCCTGCCAGGTGAGCAAGCGCGTCGCGGCGAGCGAAGGAATGAGCGCGAATTGCTCGTGCAGGCGATCTTCTTCAAATGCAGGACACACCGCGAACGGCTGGCCCTTGACCGGTAAAACGAGCGCCATCAATCGCTCGCTCGGCCACCAGTGAACGCCGCTGAAGTAACACAGCGAGGTGCCACCGGTCATGCAGATGGCGGCAAGCCGCGCCTGCTGCATCAACTCGCGGGCGCGCTCAAGGCGCGCTTCGCGCTCGGCGCTGGAGATGGGCACAGCTTCCTGACGGCGGTCCCTGAGCGCGGCGATCGAGGGCGGCAGCGCGGGAGCGTCATAAGAGGCTGCCGCGTCTCCACCACGCGCAGCCATTGGCAACAGCGCGGCAGCGCCTGCGCCAGCAAGAAAATTGCGCCGTGTGGAACGCATCAGATGAGATGATACAGCGCGGCCGAACCCGCAGAAGAGAATGGGCGCGAGAATGGTCCGTCCGTAATGGGCGCCGGGGCGGGCCGCGGGTGCATAGTAGAGATAGAGGCAATTGCCAGAGGTTCAGGGCAAGCAGCAGTAGGTATGCAGAACGCTGTAAAGGTGTTGATCGCCGAAGATGAGCCCAATGCGCTGGCCGGGCTGGCGGAGCTGATTTCGGGGTGGGGCTACCACACCGAGACGGCGCGCGACGGCCAGGAGGCGTGGGAAAAGGCTCTCAAGTGGGATCCGGCCATTGTGGTCACGGATCTGAAGATGCCGCGCATGGACGGCATGGGCCTGCTGACCAAGCTGGCCGAGGGCGGCGAGGGCCTGAATTCCAATATGTCCGTGGTGGTGCTGACCGCCATGGGCTCCATTCAACTGGCCGTGGAGGCCATGAAGATCGGCGCCTACGACTTTCTGCAGAAGCCGGTCGACGCCACACGCCTGAAGACGATTTTGGCCAACGCGTCGCGGCAGCGGGAAACGGCCATCCAGCTGGAAGTGGCTCGGCGGCGGCTGCGCGAAAGCGGCGTGCTGGGCTCGCTGGTGGGCAGCTCGCGCCAAATGAAGGAGATCTTCGGGATCATCGAACAGATTGCGCCTTCCAACGTGCCCGTGCTCATCACTGGTGAAAGCGGCACGGGCAAGGAGCTGGTGGCGCGCACGCTGCACGACCTGAGCCCGCGCAAAGGGCGGCCGTTTGTTGCGGTCAATTGCGCGGCCATTCCCGAGACGCTGATCGAAAGCGAGATTTTCGGCCATGAGAGAGGCGCGTTCACGGGGGCGATGGAGCGCCGGGCCGGCTGCTTCGAGCTGGCTTCGGGCGGGACACTGCTGCTGGACGAGATCGGCGAGATGCCGTCGGGCACGCAGGCCAAGCTGCTGCGTGTGCTGGAGGAGCGGAAGTTTCGGCGGCTGGGCGCGCGCAATGAGCAGGATACGGATGTTCGCGTGCTGGCTGCGACCAACCGCGATCCCAAAAACGCCGTGGCCGAGGGCCACCTGCGCAACGATCTTTACTACCGGCTCAACGTCTTCAACATCCACATGCCGCCGCTGCGCGATCACCTCGACGATCTGCCGCCCATGGTGGAGGCCATGGTGCTTGAGATGAATCAAAAGCACGGGCGCAAAGTTTCCGGTGTGGCCGCATCCATGCTCGACCGGCTGATGGCCCACGGCTGGCCGGGTAATGCGCGCGAGCTGCGCAATACCATTGAGCGAGCCGTGATTCTTTGTCCCGATGGCTCGCCCCTGGATGTGGGGCACCTGCCGCAGGGATTCGGAAGGGACCAGGTGGAGGGAGCGGCGGTGCTGGACGGCAGCGCCATCACGGTGCGCGTGGGTGTTACCGTGGACGAGGCCGAGCGGCTGCTGATTCTGCGGACCCTGGAAGCTACGGGACAGAACAAGACACGGGCCGCAGAAATTCTGGGCGTAAGCCTGAAAACCCTGCACAATAAGCTCAAAGAGTATAGCCGGAACCAAAAGGGGCATTGAAAGGCTGGAGGAAAAGTCCGGATACTGTCCCCAGCCATGCCGCGTTCCCCGTCGAAGAAGATGATCGCGATAAGCGTTCCCCGGCGGGATTGAGCGATGCATTGATATTCTGCCGTTCGCTGCAATTGCCTGGTTGAAATTGCTTGATCGATGCGCCTGAAAACCAAACTCGTGCTGGCCATATCGGCCCTGGTCTTTCTCATCGCCGCGATTGTGTCGGGGGTGTACATCCACCAGCTGGTCAAGGAGGCGGTGCTGGAGACCTACGACACCAGCTACGCGTGGGCTGAACAGGCGCGATTTGCGCTGCAAAACGCGCTCGAAAACGGCCTGAAGGATCGCACCGTGGATCCCAACCATCCCGAGGAGCTGCGCGCGCTGGTGGTCGAGACGGTGCAAAACGATGACGCGCTGAATGCCGTGCTGGTGTCGTCCATGCGCTACTCGAACACCGTGTACGACATCAACATCGGCGACAGCCAGGGTGTCACGCTGCTGAGCACCAACTCCGACAACGAGGGCAAGCCGCTGCCCGTGCGCCCCAACTACGACCAGTTGCTGAAGGCAAGCCCCATACGCACCATGATGCAGGCCTTCGGTGAGCCCCAGGTGTATGACGTGGTGGCGCCGCTTGAAAACAACGGTAAGCTCTTTGCCACCGTGAACGTGGGCGTGCACACGTCGCTGCTGCGCGCAGTTTACCAGCCTTTGCTGCGCAATGCGTTGCGCCTGATGAGCCTGGCGCTGATTGTGGCGCTGATGGCCGCATTCTTGCTGAGCAATGTGGCTTTGCGCCCGCTTACCCAGATCAGCAGGCAGCTCGACCTGCTCACCGCGGCCTCAGGCGCGCCGGCGGAAGACGAGAAGGACGAAAAACAGGACGTGGCGGCGCGGGTATCGACGAAAATCGAGCAGATCGGGCAACGCATGCGCAACGTGGAGGAGGTCTACTCGGCGTTGCGCGAGAATCTCGACCAGATCCTGGGCAACCTCCAGGACGGAATCCTGCTGTTCACCGAAGACAAGCGCGCGGTGCTGGTGTCAGAGGCGGCGCGGCGCTTCCTCGAGATCAACCGGCGCAGCATCCTCGGGTTGCATGCTCACGAGATCTTCAATCGCTCTACGGTGCTGGGCGGATTGCTCTGCGACGCCATTGACGCGGGCGCCAACGTGGAGAAGGAAGAGGTGCGTACAGAAAGCGGGCGGCGCATTCAGGCGTCGCTGGACTTTATCTACGACGAAGAGACGCACCGCGGGCTGGGAGCGCTGGTTACGCTGCACGATCTTGAGACCGCCGAAAAGATCGAGTCGGAGCTGGAGCTTTCGCGCCGCATGGCGGCGATCGGCAGGCTTACCTCGGGGGTAGGCCACGAAGTCAAGAATCCCATCAACGCCATCGTGGTGCATCTGGAACTGCTGAAGTCGAAGCTGGGCGAGGCGGATGCTCCCGCCATCAAACACCTGGATGTGATCGACGCCGAGATACGCCGGCTCGATCGCGTGGTGCAAACGCTGGTGGATTTCTCGCGCCCGGTGGAGCTGCAATTGCACGAGCAGGATCTGCGCGCGGTGATCGGCGACGTGCTGGCTTTGGCCACCGACGAGTTGACCATGCGCAGGGTGACGCTGATTACGCGCATGTCAGAAGAGCCGCTGATTGCCAACGTAGATGCGGATCTGTTGAAGCAAGCGGCCCTGAACGTCATCCAGAACGGCGCGCAGGCCATGCCCGACGGCGGCAGGCTGGAGGTGATTCTGGAGGAGGACCGGGGCGACGCGGACGGCTTCGCGCTTGCGGAACCGAACGGGCACCTGGGCGACAAAGCCAAGCATGCCGGAGAATCGGCGGTGCTGCGCATTGCCGACGAAGGCACGGGAATTCCCCCTGAGATTCGGGACAAGATTTTTGACTTGTACTTTACGACCAAGGCGGGGGGGAGCGGCATAGGCCTGGCCATGACTTACCGCATCCTGCAGTTACATCATGGCAGCATCGACGTACAATCGAGACAGGGCCGCGGCACGGAATTCAGGTTGCAAATTCCTCTCACCGCCGCAGACCGGACGCGCCGGACTCTGCAGCCGGCGAACGCTGAAAGCGAAAAGGGGTTTGGGGAATGAAGTCGCCTGCCAGGTACGGTGCGTGGCTGCTGCCGCTCTTTCTTGCGGGCTGCATCCACCTGCCTTTCCAGAAAAGCCAGACGGCGAAAACGGCGCCGCTGGCGCTCCCGGTGTCGGCTGCGCAGACGCTCGAACTGGTTTCGGTCGAGTTGCCCCCCTCCCTGCAATTGATTCCCGGCAAACCCATCTACAACATGAGGGAGCGGCCGGAGCCGCTCCAGGAGCCTGAGCGGCACAGGAAGCCCCTGCCTCCGTATGAAATCTCGCCTCCACCGGAGACGGCGGCAACGCCTCCGGGCAGCCCCGCCATCGGCCAGCTCTCCTCGGGCGATCCCAGCAACTCGAGGTATCAAACCCAGGAGTCGATTGCAGCCATCGAGCATGGGCTGAACAGCATCAATCGCAACCTGAGCGACTCCGATCAAAAAACCGCCGACCATATCCGGGAGTTCATCAAGCAGGCCAAGGCGGCGCTGGCATCGGGCGACGTCGACGGCGCGCAAACGCTGGTGTCCAAGGCCAAGGTGCTGCTGGACGAGCTCACCAGGTAGCCCCTGTCCACGCTGGCATCCTCTCTACAATTCGCCCCAACTCAGCTTGCTGCGCAGCGCATCGAAGAAGCCGCTATCGGCGAGGCGGACCAGCTTGACCATGTAGACGGAGCGCTGGCACCTCATTTCGTCGCCGCGGCGCAACTCAACGCCCTGCTGGCCGTCGACGGTGAGCAAAGCCACATTGGGCACGCCCTCCACGCGCACGGTGAGTGACGCACTGCCTCGGACCACGATGGGCCGCAGCGTAAGCAGGTGGGGACAAATGGGCGTAACCACCATGGCATCCACATCGGGGGTAAGGATGGGACCGTTAGCGGCCAGCGTATAGGCCGTCGAGCCGGTCGGCGTTGACACGATGACGCCGTCGGCGCGGAAGCGCGCCACGCTGCGACCGTCGAGTTCCACCGCGAAGTTGCCCATGCGCGCGATGTCGCCTTTTGAAACCACGATCTCGTTGAGCGCCTCGTAGCTGGAGTGTTCTGCCCCTCCGCGCCATAGCGCGGCGTGCAGCATGGCGCGTTGGTCGAGGCTGTGGCAGCCCTTGCACCAGTTTTCGAGTGTGGCGTAAAGGTCGGCTAGGCGCACTTCTGTCAAGAAACCGAGGAAACCAAGATTCACGCTGAGGATGGGAGTGCCCACGGTGGCGAAGATGCGCGCCGCCGCCAGCAGCGTGCCGTCGCCGCCCAGAACGATGACCAGTTCCGGGCAGCGCGTCGGCAGCTTGGCGCGGTCGACCGCGGGCGCAGTGTCAGTGTAGGCGCCGCCCTCGCTATCCAGCACCGGCTCCAGTTTGTGCTGGCGCAGCCACGCGATCAGCTCCGGCAAGAGTGACTTGAGCTCTTCGCGGTGGGGTTTTGACACAATGGCGACGCAGGTCATGGGCACAGTCTAATGCGTGTCCCTGGCAGCGCCAAAATCCTGCTGACATGCTCAAGTTCTTCGCTGTATATTGGCTCAACGTCAAATTGTGGGCTTTATTCGCCGGCTCGGCGTTGGGAAAGCGGCTGGCAAGAGATGTGAACCGTAACCGGGAAAGGAACGAGCGATGAACTGGTATGTGATGGTGTGGAAGAAGTACGCCGAATTCAGTGGGCGCGCGCGGCGCACCGAGTATTGGATGTTTACGTTGTTCCATGTCCTCGTCTCCATCGTTCTGGCAGTGATTGGCGTCGTGGGAATCGCAGTGTCGCAGGATAACCCCAGTAACGCGATTCTCTTTTACATACCCGCTGTCATTTACGCATTGGCCGCTTTGATCCCATCTCTGGCCGTCACCACGCGCCGCCTTCACGACACGGGCAAAAGCGGCTGGTTGCTCCTGCTCGTCTTCGTCCCCCTCGTAAATCTCGTCGCCGGGATCGTCATCTTCGTTTTCTGTTGCATGGACAGCCAGCCGGGCCCGAACCAATACGGGCCGAATCCGAAGTTCCCAGACCAGGCGGTTGCGGCGATTCCCGTGTATCCCGGCTACGCCGCGATGCCCTATCCCGCGCAGCCTCAACCCCCGATGCCGTATCCCCCACAGCCTCAACCCCCGATGGCATATCCAGTGCCCCCGCAGCCTCCGGTGGCCTATCCCGCGCAGCCGCAGCCTCCGGTAGCCTATCCAGCGCAGCCGCAGCCTGCCGCGAGCGCAGCCGGGCCCCGATTCTGCGGCGGTTGCGGCGCGAGGATCGAGGGCCCGTCAACTTTTTGCGGCAAGTGCGGCGCGCACGTCTGATATGGCGCAGGGGCAAGCGGTCCGGGGCGCTCTCCAGGCGCCCAACTGTGCCCGGCGGGGCTCAATTTGACGCGCGGCGCGCGTAGAGCAGGAACTCCCTGTTGCCTTCGGCGCCGGTGATGGGCGAAGGAATGGTGCCGGCAACGGCCCAGTCCAGCGAGCGCACACATTCCGTCACTCTGTTGATCGCCAGTTCATGCGCCGCCGCATCGCGGACGATGCCGCCCTTGCCCACATGTTCGCGCCCGGCTTCAAATTGCGGCTTGATCAGGATCACGGCCTCAGTGAGCGCTCGCGCGGCTGCGAAAACCGGCCTGAGCAGGAGCGTCGCGGAGATGAACGAGACATCCATGACCAGCAGTGTGAGCGCCGTCTCGCCCGCCGCGGCGGCCAGCGCGCCCGGCTTGAGCAGCCGCGCATTGGTGCGTTCCAGCAGGCGCACGCGGGGGTCGTTGCGCAGTTTGAAATCGATTTGCCCGAAGCCGGTGTCGATGGCCGTGACCTGCGCTGCGCCGTGCTGCAGTAGGCAGTCGGTGAATCCGCCCGTCGACGCTCCTACGTCGAGGCAGGCGCGGCCTTGCAAGGCAATCTTCCAGTAGTCCAACGCCGCTGCGAGCTTCAAACCCCCGCGGCTCACGTAGGGCATGTCAGCGCCGAGCAGGCGCAGTGCGGAATCGGCTGCCACCACCGCACCCGGCTTGTCGATTTTTTGCTCGTTGACCAGGACACGGCCGGCGAGAATCAGGGCGCGGGCGCGTTCGCGGCTGGAGGTGACGCCCCGGCCGGCAAGCAGAAGATCGAGGCGCGTTTTGGCAGGGTGTGTTTCTTTCGCGTTCGCCATCGGTCGCACCAGCTTCTCAAACGATCAAAGGGCCATCCCCGCTTTGGGAAATGGCCCTTTTCATCGTGATTCCTGGCTTCTCCGCCAATTACTACGGAATGGCCTGGCATGCCGCGAGCGACGCCAGCGAGGCGCTGCCCGGCAGATTGCAAGGCTGTCCGTAGCCCGGGACGCGGCTGCTGTAGTCGTTGTTACCGCTGCTGCCGTTCTGCGAGCTCGTGCGCACGTCCACCGCCGTGCCTTCCAACAGAATTGTGGTGTCGATGAGGTCGGTCACGGTGGGGCTGGACTCAATGATGGTGATGTACGGGCTGTCGGGCGAGGCCACATAAATCTTGGCGTATTCCGAGTTCTGCGTGTTGACCACGGTGCGCGGATGGCCAACCACGGTGAGCGTCTTCTCCACGGTGTGCGTGGAAAGATTGACAACCGTCACCGTGCCATTGCCTGCGCCATCGTTCTGGTTGGCGGTGTAGGCTTTGCTGCCGTCGTAAAGAACTGTGACGCTGGCTGGATTGGGCGTAGCCGTGTTGCCCACGGGGATGGTGTAGGTAGTTCCGAAAGTCGCGCTGTCGTTGCCGTATTCGTCCAGGCTGACGTCGATCACGCTGATGGAGCCGCCGTCATAATTCGCCACCACCAGTTGCTGCGTTGCGGCATTGTATTCGGCATAGATGGGCCCGGCGATCGCGGTCATGCCCGCGGTGCCGTTGGGCGGCGTGATGCCCGTGGCGGATGCGGCGCTCAAGGAAAGGGGCAGCGTGGGATGCGAGAAATACGTCTGCCCCGCCTGGTTAACGCAACCCGTCGGAGGCGGACATTGACTGTCGAGCGCGTTGATCTGCGTGTTGATCACGGTGACCGTATCGTCGCCGCGGTTCATCACAAACAGCCGCTGCAGGTCGGACGATTCCACGGCGTAGACGGGGCATTTGCCCACAGGAATGGCGGGATCTGTGGTATTGCTGGAAATCTGGATCGGCGTCGCCACCCCGATGGGCGCGGTCCGGGGCGAGCTGTTGCAGGTCATGGGCGCATTGTCGGGAACGTCCTGGCTGATGGCGTATTCGCGCTGGCCGGTGAGCGTGGGAGAGCCCGCGATGTAGACGGGCATGGTGGCGGGACTGCCGGATGTAGCTACGGGAATGGCAAGCTTGAAAGCCGCCGGCGATCCTGAAAACTGATCGACGACATCGCCATTCAGGTCGGTGGCCCAAAGCCCCGAAGAAGGCGGCATCAGGTTCACGAGCTTCGCCGTGGGTGGCACGGTGGAAGTGGAGACGTTCTTGGCCTGCAGTGAGGTGCTGATGGCGAAGTTCGACATTGTGCCGTCGCTATTGACGGTGTAGCCGGTGCCACCCACCTCGTCGAGGGTAAAGGCTGTTGGGCCGGGACCGATGGGCGCTTCAACCAGGATGGTATCGCCGGAATAATCGATGATGGTGACAATGCCGGGACTGGAGACGCCCGTGGTGGATACCGCAACGGCCCACGATTGAGGCTGCGCGGCGGGGCCGTTGGTAGCAATGGGCGTAACCACCGGCCGGTAATTGTCGCCGCAACCCGCGATGATCGCGGCCACTGCTATGGCCGCGCACACCAGCGCCAGGCGCACACACGCCTGGCTTGGAATCCCTCGAAAAAGCCTCATTCCGAATCTTTCCTGCTTCCTTGGGAGATTGTAAATCAGGCGGGCCGGGGTTCGAGGGTTGAGCGGGAACATGGATGAGCGACGCAGCAGGCCGGAATTGGTCACGGCTCGTCGCACCGGACGCTGCGTCTTTGCCACATCCCGGGATACGATGAGGCGTGGCGAAAGAGAAACAGGCGTGGCAGTCGAAGCTGGTGCTGCTGGTTGTAGTGCCCTTCGCGGGCACCCATGTGTTCCTCGATGGAATCGTGTACGCGTCGGATGCCGCGCTGGTGGCAATTTGGACGCTGGGATTGAGCGCGCTGCTGGGACTGGCGATCTGGCTGCTGCGCGCGGCGACTCCTGCCGCTGCAGCAACCGGCGCCGTGGTCATGGCCAGCCTCATGTTTTCGACGGTCACCTTTCCCTACCAACCCTGGCATACGGCGCTGATTCCCACGCTGGGAGTGACTTTGCTCGCTTTTGCCGCCACGCGCGCCGGAAGGCGGAAGAAGGAACAACTGGGAATTGCGGAGGGACGGCGCGGACGAGGCGCGGCGCAGGTAGCGGCCAACCTGGGAATTGCGGCACTGGTGGCAAGCGGCCCCGTGCAGACGTGGCTCCTGGATGCACGCTGGCTTCCGCTCTCGCTGGCCGGCGGGCAAATGCCGCTATTCGGGTTGGCGCTGCCGCTGGCTGCGCTGGCCGAGGCCGCTGCGGACACGGTCTCGTCGGAAATCGGCCAGGTGCTGGGCAGGCGGCCACGCATGATCACCACCTGGCGAGCGGTCGAGCCGGGCAGGGATGGCGCGGTGAGCCTGGCGGGCTCGCTGGCCGGGGTGCTGGCAGCCGCCGCAATTGCCGGCGCCGGAACCTGGGCGCTGCGCGGAAATTGGAATTTGTTCTGGATGAGTTGCGCGGGGGCCGTTTTTGGCTTGTTCTTCGATAGCCTGCTGGGAGCAACGCTGGAAGAGAGCGGCTGGCTTAACAATGATTCCGTGAATTTTCTTTCGACGGCTAGCGCAGCCGGATTCGCGCTGGCGATGCTCTGCATCTTCGGGTGAGCAGTTTGGCAGTTGCGGCTCGCTGACTTGCCGACTCGCCGACTCGCTGACTTGCTAACTCCGCTAACTCCGCTGCCTCTCAATGCAGATGCAGGCGCCAGAAGGTGTAGCTGAGGATTTCGTGGACGAGCCTTTCGGCCTCTAGAGCCCTGTCTTCGACGGCGGGGCGCGGTCGGGGCGATGTGAGCACGTCAAGGCCATCGGCGGCGCAGATGGCGTGAATGCGGAACATGTGCGTATCGTCGCTCACGATGACCAGGCGATGCAGGCCGTTGGCGCGGGCGATGACGGCGATGCGGCGCGCCGACTCCTCGGTGTTGCTGCTGTCGGTCTCGGCGATGATGTCCTGCTCAGGGACGCCCTTGCTCATCAGGTATTCGGCGCCGACAGAACCTTCGTTGTACTGGTCGCCGCCCGGGCCGCCGAGGGTGATGATGAGCGGCGCGATGCCGCGATGGTAAAGCACGAGGGCGTGATCGAGGCGGGCGCGGTAGACCGGGGAGGGCCGGCCGTCGTACTCCGCCGCACCCAGGACGCCGATAGCGTCGGCGGGCGCGGCCTGGTCCTGGTGGGCGTAGATCTCAATCTGGCGGAAGACCCAGTAGGACCAGAGCAATGCGACGGCCGCAAAAAAAGCGAGAAGCCAGATCGCAGTGCGCACCACCCGGTTGCGGCGTTTCGGCTTGGATGCGGCGCGCATTTGGGCAACGTTCATGGCTCAACGGGCAGGAGTCGCGGACGGTTCACAGTCCACATATCCCAGTATCGCAGCAACCACGGGCTTTTGTTGGCCCCAGCGCCATCGTCTGTTCCCTGTCTTTTCACCGTTGCAGGACCATTACGATTTCGTGGGTTGATATGGCTCCTTCGCGCAGAATCTCCCAGCGTCCGGATCCGAGGGAAAGATCGATGATGGTGGTGGGCAGGGCGCGGCCCGTCGGGCCCCCGTCGATGATGAGCGGGATGCGATCGCCGATTTGGTCGCGGACACAGGCGGCATGCGTGCACTCCGACGCCCCCTGCAGGTTGGCCGAGGTGGCCGTGATGGGAAGCCCGAAGCGCTCGACTACCGCGCGCGCAATGGCGGCATCGGGCACGCGAATGGCGACGTTGCCGGTGTTGGCCGTGGAACGCAGCGGCAGCTTGGTGCCGGCGCGGACGATAATGGTGAGCGGACCGGGCCAGAAGCGGTCGGCCAGCTTATCGAGCAGCGGATCGGTGTCGCGCGCCAGTTCATAAGCCTGCGCCAGGCTCGAAATGAGCAACGAAAGCGGCTTGTGCTTCTGACGCGTCTTGATCTGGTAGATCTGCTCGACGGCGTGCAGGTTCACGGGGTCCACGGCAAGGCCGTAAAAGGTATCGGTCGGCAGGGCAATCACACCCCCCTTGCGCAGGCAGGAGACGATGTAATCGATCCGGTCCGGTTGGGGTTCATCGGGATGAACGCGCAGAATCTCCGCCGACAAGCAGGCTTACCTCGGTTCCCGAAAAGAAGAAGACGCTACAAAATCGCAAACTATCACAGCACCAGCCGTGGTGCAAGTTGGGTGAGGCGTGCGCGTGAATCATTTCGCCAGGGATTTCCGGCTCTGGCACGCGAAATCCGCATGGAAAAGTCGTGACAAATGCTGCTACGCAGCGTCCATCCGGGAGCAATGTCCATCGGATCGGCAACGGCTGATTCGGGAAAAGGCTCCGGGCTGCAGCGTATTAGAATGAGCATACTTCGACGCCTGAACCTGCGGCTTTTCCCCAGCGCCAAGAGTGAGGTCGCCATGGTAATTCGAAAGCTCGCGCGTATGTGCGTGCTGGCACTGCTTCCCGGCCTGTCGTTTGCCCAGGCCTCCGGCGATCCGCCGGCCGGCGATGCACACCCTGCATCCGTTTCCAGGTTTGAAGCGGCCGACGTGCGCAAGAGCCCCTATATGGCGCAACCCTGGCTCGACGGACCACATCTTGAAGGCGACCGCTACGTCCTCTACCAGGGCACGATGGCCGATTTGATTGCCACCGCATACCACGTCGACGCAGCCAACGTGCAAGGCGGCCCGAGCTGGCTTGAATTCGACCGCTACGATATTCAGGCGAAAACCGCGCCGGCGACAAAGGACGCCCAGCAGCGGCTCATGTTACAGGCGCTGCTTGCGGAGAGGTTTCATCTCGCGGTGCACAACGGCACAGCGCCCATGCCGGCGTACGTGCTCAAGGTCGAAAAAGACAAACCCAGGCTGAAGCCCGCGGAGAGCACAGAAGATTCGAGATGCGATCTGCAACCTCGCGCTCCCGGCGGCCCGCCGCAATTCGCGTTTTCGTGTCACAACCAGACCATGGAGCAATTGTCCCGGCTTTTACGCGACACGCGCGGAGGCGGCTACCTCAACGAACTGGAGCCTGTTGTCGACGGCACAGGACTGAAAGGCGGGTTCGATTTCGACATCAAGTGGACGCCAAGCGGAGCGCGCGCCCAAGCCGGAGCCGACGCGGTTTCGATCTTCGATGCGCTTGACTCGCAATTGGGCTTGAAGCTTGCGTTGGAAACCGCGCCGCGGCCGGTGCTCGTGGTCGACCGCGTTGACGAGAAGCCGTCGCCCGATCCGCCGGGAATCGACAAGCTCATGCCGCCGGTTCCCTTGCCTGAATTCGAAGTTTCGACCGTTAAGCCGTACAAGCCAGGCAGTCCTTCCCATGGCTCCTTCGGCCGAGGAGGCCTTGAGGTGCAGGGCTTGACGCTTCGCCAGTTGATTACGGCTACATGGGACCTGAACGAAAGCAACAAGGCAGATATTGCCAATGCGCCTCCGTGGCTGGATAAAGATCGCTGGGATATCGAGGCAAAATGGGGAAGCGATGACGACACCGCCCAAAGAGCCCCAAATGGCGACTTTCGGCAATTCCAGCACATGATGGGCGCGCTGCTCGCGGACCGCTTCGGCTTGAAGGCGCACATGGAAGACCGCGTCGGCGATGCTTATGACATGGTTGCCGTGAGCCCCAGGATGACGGCCGCCGATCCCAGCAGCCGCACGCGTTGCACGGAGGGGCCCGGACCGGATGGCAAGGATCCGCGCGTCGCAAACCCGGTCCTGAATCGGCTTTTGACCTGCCAGAATGTGACCATGGCGGAGCTCGGCGACCTGCTTCAATCCCTCGCCCCGGGGTATATATACGGCACGGCGCTCGACAAGACAGGCCTGAAGGGCGGCTACAACTTCACCTTGAGCTTCAGTGCGATGGGCCAGCTCCTGAATGGAGGCAACCCGCCTCCTTCGGCGCAAAGGGCGCCGGACGGAGCATCCGCACCGGAGGCGTCGGACCCCAACGGCGCGGTGTCGCTTTTCGACGCGGTGCGGCGCGAGCTTGGGCTGAAGCTCGAGAAGGTGCAGCGGCCGGTGCCCGTGCTGGTAATTGATCACATCGACGAAAACCCCACCCCCAATTAGCTGATTGCAGAGCCATCGCAGCGCGCCGGCAGCCTTACAAACTTAACTTGCAATTTGCGAGTTGTCACCGATGGGCCAGCCGCTTGACGCTTACGAGTGGCTGCTCTTCATCGGCGCGCACAGCAGGCGTCACACCGAGCAGATCGACGCAGTGAAAGCCGATCCCAACTTCCCCAAGCAATAGGGTGGTGGCGAAAGGCCAGTAGCTGCTCTTAGAATCGGCACAGAACGCAGAGGTTGTGCGCCGATGCCGGTTCGCGAAATCGAAAGCAAACAGAATGCGCGCCTGAAGCAACTGCGCAAGGCGCTGGCGGCGCCGGGCCGCGGCGCGGGAGAACTCGCCGGCATCGAGGGTCCGCATCTGCTGGAAGAGGCGCTGCGCGCCGGCTTGCGCGTGGCGACGGTCTTCGTCGCGCCGGGCGCCGAGCGGGCACTTGAAGGATTGCGATTGCCGGCGGCAACGGAAGTGCTCAAGCTGCCAGGGAAGCTGCTTGATTCCGCATTGACCACGGAAACCCCGCAACCCATTGCTGCGCTGGTTGAGCCTCCGCGTTGGACGTGGCAGCATATGTTGGGCCTGCGTCTGGATTCCCTACCGCTCGTCGTTGTTCTTGCCGGCCTCCAGGACCCCGGCAACTTGGGCGCCATCGTGCGCTCCGCCGAAGCCTTCGGAGCAACGGGCGTCGTATGTTTGCCAGGAACGGTGAGCGCGTGGAATGCGAAGGCGGTGCGGGCGTCGGCGGGCAGTGTGTTCCGCATGCCGCTGCTTGCCGCGAGCGTCGAGGAGTGCTTCCCGCGGTTGCACGCCGGCGAGGTCGCCATCTGGGCCACGCTGCCCGGCCGCGCAAAGGCCGCCAATGAAGTCAATCTGGCAAAACCGGCCGCTTTTATCATCGGCAGTGAAGGCAGCGGCCTGGCCGGCGATCTCATCGCCAGAGCGGACGCGGCGATTACAATTCCCTGTCCCGGGCCGGTGGAAAGCCTGAATGCTGCGGTGGCGGCCAGCGTGCTGCTGTACGAAGCGGCGCGGCAACGCGCGGCGGCAAGCGGTGGTCCAGCGGATCGTCGAGGTGCGCGGCGATGAGCTTGTTCGACAACGAACCCGATCAATTGCCGGACCAGGCACGACACTCATCCAAAGGTCTTCCCACCGGAGGTGCGCCGCTGGCGGAGAGGATGCGGCCACGCAGCCTGGACGAGCTGGTGGGGCAGGAGCACCTGGTGGGGCCCGGCAAGCCGCTGCGCGTGCAAATCGAGCGCGACGATGCCAGCTCGATGATCTTTTGGGGTCCGCCGGGCGTGGGCAAAACCACGCTGGCCAAAATCGTTGCTGAAACCACCAAGGCGAGCTTCATCGAGTTTTCAGCAGTCATGAGCGGCATCAAGGAGATAAAGCAGGTGATGGTCGATGCCGCCAAGGCCGCGCGCATGCGCTCGCGCACCATCCTGTTCGTCGATGAGATTCACCGCTTCAACAAGGCGCAGCAGGACGCGTTTCTTCCCTACGTGGAGCGGGGCACGATCCGGCTGATCGGCGCAACCACGGAGAACCCTTCGTTCGAAATCATCTCGGCACTGCTTTCGCGTTGCCGCGTGTACGTGCTGGAGCCCCTGCAGGACGAGCAAATTGTCACGCTGCTGCGTAGAGCTCTGGCGGACCGGGAGCGCGGCCTGGGCGCATTGGAGCTGGCTGCCGACGACGAAGCTCTGGAGCTGATAGCCGGCTACTCGAGCGGCGACTGCCGATCGGCGTACAACGCGCTTGAGGTTGCAGGGCAGTTGGCAGTGGCCGATGGCAGCAGGACCATTGCCAAGGCAATCGCCGCCGAAGCCATCCAGAAGCGCGTTCTGCTGTACGACAAGGCCGGTGAGGAGCACTACAACCTGATTTCGGCGCTGCACAAAAGCGTGCGCAACTCCGATCCTGACGCGGCGCTTTACTGGCTGGGGCGCATGTTTGCCGCAGGCGAAGATCCGCTGTACCTGGCGCGGCGCATCGTGCGCATGGCCGTTGAGGACATCGGACTGGCCGCGCCCGAGGCGTTGCATCTTTGCCTGGCGGCGAAAGAGACGTACGATTTTCTGGGCTCGCCGGAGGGCGACCTGGCGCTGGCCGAGGCGGTGGTGTACCTGGCGCTCGCGCCCAAGTCGAATGCGGTGTATACGGCGTACGGTGAGGTGCTGGGCGAGATCGAGCACACGCGGGCTGAGCCGGTGCCGCTGCATTTGCGCAACGCGCCTACGAAGCTGATGAAGGAGCTGGGCTATAGCGAAGGCTATCGCTACGCCCACGACGAAGTAGATAAGGTGTCAGACATGGATTGCCTGCCGGAATCGCTCAAAGGCCGCCGCTGGTACCACCCCACGCAGGAAGGCCGCGAGAAGCAGCTCGCCGCGCGGCTGGAGGAGATTCGCAGGATCAGGGCAGCAAAACGGGACGGTGGCTGACGCACGTTGGGCGCCGGGTACCGGCTGGGTGCCCCACCTTCGACGATGCGCGTTTTTTGCGCAGCGGCTAAGGTGCAGTATCTATCGTACTTTATGGTCTTTTGCAACCGCGCTCCGGACTCTCTACAATCCCGCCAGCGACCCAACGCCTCAAGCGTTTTCAATTCACCGGCGACCTGCATTTTGTCACGTTCAGTTGCCACGGCCGGCAGCCTTATCTCGCGTCCATAGCGGCGCGGATCCGCTTTGAGGAAGCGCTGGAACGCACTCGCTCACGCTACGGGTTTTGCGTTCTTGGCTATGTTGTCATGCCGGAACACGTGCACCTGCTGGTAAGCGAACCGACCGTGGGGCCATTGGCAAAGGCGCTTCATGCCCTCAAGCTGTCGGTGGCGAAGCTCTCGCCACAACGGCCCTTTGGGCAGGCACGCTACGCGATTACGCGACCGGAGAACGTGGGACGGTCGAGATTGAGTCGTTCTGGACTGCCGCGTTGCGCGAGAAGGAAGCCGGAACAGCCATAAAGAACGATAAAAAGCTGTAAACGGGTATATCCCACCTTAGCCGGTCAGCCGTTGCGGCTGCCCGCCGAAGGTGGGGCACCCGATTCTGTCATGTAGCTCAAGCCGACGGTTCGGTTGCGGCTCCGCCACGCCGCAGCAGGTACCGGATGATATTCTTGCCGGCAAACCATGACTCGCGCATACGTGCTTCTGCTCGCCGCTTTCGCGCTCAACTTCAGCCAAACTCCTGTTTGCGGCCAGACGCCGGTGACACTGGAGAAGCTCGATGCACCGTTCTACGTTGCCGGCTGGCAGGTGCGTACCAACAACGCCGACGAGGCCGGCGGCAACGGCAGAATCGGGCCGCTGTGGCAGCGTGTGATGCAGCAAAACCTCACCGCTCAGATTCCTCACCGCAGCGGCGATGCCCTTATCGTTGTTTACTCAAAGTACGCAAGCGATGAAAAGGGCGAATACGAATACCTGGTCGGCGCGCGCGTCGGCTCGGTGGACAACCTTCCCGTCGGTATGACCTGGAAGAGGGTTGAGCCGGGCAGCTACGCCGTGGTGCTGACGGACAAGGGCCAGATGCCCGGCGTGCTGCAGGATGCATGGGCGCGTATCTGGAAGATGTCGCCAACGGAACTTGGCGGCAAGCGCGCGTTCCTCACCGACTACGAAATCTATGACCAGCGCAGCGCCGATATGCAAAGCGCGCAGGTGGAGATTCACATCGGTCTCGCGCCCGCCTCGCGCTAGTCTCCTGAGTCATTGATTTCTCGTATAAGGCGGGGTTGGTACGCGGCAAGAGTGGAAGTGGCGAAGCGGGCGATGGAGGCCAGGATCTGATC